>R11__coassemble_949_pt1 | contig 17378 bp, 11 predicted proteins | sample R11__metabat2_high_PE_001 | metagenome-assembled genome bin R11 | reverse complement strand
GTCTATGACGAACAGGAGCATTCTCCTATCAAGGATAAATGCTCAGCCTACAAGTTCTTAAGCAAGATGGCGCAGCTGTGCTCCTGCAATTTCTGTATCATAGACGGAGAACTGCTTTTCAAAAACCTGATGCAGAACAGCGCCAGCCTCATAACACTTACGATGGGAAGCTCGCTTTCAAGCTTTACAAGGACGATAGGCTTAAGCAATTCCATGGCGGGAGCGGTGGTTGTAAAGTCCACCGGAAATGAGCAGACAAAGAAGATCATCACAGGAGAAGCGGACAGCATCGAAGGCTCGGGAGGACAGCTTGCCTCGGAGCTTGTAAAGTCAATAGGAAAGTCCACTGTGGAATTTCAGATAAATTCCGTAACCACCAAGGAGGAGTGTACAAAGATCGCAAAGGCTATTCTTGCAACGCTCAACTTCGGACTTCTCGAGGCTGATGCCGAATGCATAGGCATTCCGGAGATGACACCGGGACGCTTTATAACCCTTGAGGGTCTGGACAAGCGTTCAAACGGAAGCTATTTCGTCACATCGGTGACGCATTCCTTTTCATCAGACGGCTATGTAAATAAGATCCATATGAAGGGATTCAGAAGTAAATGAGTGACTTTTTTGATTTTGTGGATGACAGCAGCAAGCTGCATTTTCTGGAAGCGCAGCAGCAGTCGCAGCGTATAGGAGTGAGGCTGGCCGTTGTCACCAATATAACCGATCCTAAGAATCTTAACAGGGTCAAGGTCAAGCCGCTCGCAGAGGAGGACGATAAAAATATTCTCGAGAGCGACTGGTGTCCTGTGATCATGCCTCTCTCCGGCAAGGAATGCGGCATCTTTCTCATGCCGGGTATAGACGATATAGTACTGGTAGCCTATCTTGAGGGAGATCCGAACTGCCCGTATGTCATAGGCGGCACGTGGAATCAGGATAGCGCGGCCCCGTATACTGTCACCGACGGCAAGAATTTTAATTTTTCAATAAAGACGCCGGGAGGAAGCGAGCTTCTTTTCTACGATGAAAAGGATAAGGAATACATCCTGCTGAATACTCCCAAAAAAGCAGAGTTCAGAGTGGATGATGAACAGAAAACAGCCTCATTCACAGATCCGGAAAAAAAGAATTCCATATCACTGAACTGGGAAAAGGGCGAACTGACAGTCACAGCAGACCAGAAGATAACATTTACAGCCGGAAAAGCCAGCATAACCATGGAGGGCTCCGGAAAGATAACCATAAAGGCAGATAATGAGGTCAATATAGAGTCCGCAGCGATAAACTCAAAGGCCTCCAATGCCAGCAAGGTAACGGGCTCGTCCGTAGAGGTGAGCGCCAGCGGAAAGCTTACGCTTAAGGGCGCATCTGCGGATCTTAAGGGAAGCTCGGGAGTAAACATCAATTAAATAACAGGTGCGATATGTATAATAAAGACTTTCTCGGAAAGGGATGGAAATTTCCACTGGAGATAGATCCCCGTACAGGACATTTTGCAATGAGCAGCCACGAAGACAATATTCGTGAATCCATAGAGATAATCATCAATACCTTTGTCGGTGAGAGAGTAATGCGTCCGGATTTCGGAAGCAATGCCATTGACTATGTTTTCGCAATAGACAGGGATTTTCCTACCTACGCCCTGGCCTACGAGCTTCAGAAGACGCTTATCATTCAGGAGCCGCGCATAGATGAGGTCGATGTGACCAGCGACAAGCCTTCGGTCGTGGACGGATCTATAGTGATAAATGTAGCTTATACGGTAAGAAGCACCAACAACAGATATAACCAGGTATATCCCTTTTTCATGAAGGGAGTGGAGGAAATTAATTGAATACACCGTCGCTCGACAACAGAACAAAAGCGGATATCATGAACCGTATCGGTGAGCTTGCCGCCGAATACCTCCCCGAATGGAGATTTGACGGAAGCAAGGACGACCCCGGCAATGCCCTGGCAGAGCTTTTCAGTGATATGTTCAGCCAGAGTATAGACAGATACAATACTATCCCGCAGAAGCTTTATACCGAATTTCTCAATCTGCTCGGCGTTGTGGAGCCTGACGCTGTTTCTGCCTCAGGCGCAGTCAGCTTTCAGGTACATAATAATGTCAATGAACCGATCCCCGTACCGGAAGGCACACTGATGTATATCTCCAATGACACCAATGACAGAGTGGTATATGAGACCAGCAGAGCTATAGAGGCAACGCCGGCTAAAATCAAATCGGTATATTTCTGTGATTCTGTCGAGGGAACGATACAGAAGCTGGACATGGATGCTGCACAGCCGTTTTTCGGGCCTGTACAGGAGAAAAACCTTCAGAGACACCGCTTCGCAATCTCGGACAGCGAGGCATTTGTAATGTCCGGTCCGGGAAGCTTTGAGATAGAGATAACCGCATCCAACAACGCGCTTACAGAGGCGGCTATAGCGCAGATGGCAGACCCAGAGCACTCAGTCTGGAAATATCTCAGCAATGATTCCTTCGTCCGCTTCGACAGAGTTGAAACAAAGGTCAACCGCATAGTTCTGCATAAGGAAAATTCGGACCCGATGGACGCTGATGAGAACGGGCGCGTATCTGTCTATCTTGACATGAAGAATATGACAGGCAAGCTTATCGTAGACAGCATAAAGGTACGCAGCATTCCCAACAAACCGGTACACGCAGAGGAAATGATCTGTGAGGATCTGCCCGTGGATAAGGCTATAGGCGGTTACTGCTTCGGAAAGATCCCTGCGCCGTATGACAGCTTCTACATCAGATCGGATGAAGCATTTTCAAAGCGCGGAGCAAAAGTCATGCTTCGCTTTGACATAAGCTGCCTCGCGCACTCGGAGGTGGATACAGGACCGCAGTACAGCTTTGACCGCAGCATCATCGATAAGAACCAGGCGGTAAGAGTTCAGCCGGATGATGTTTTTGTGCGCACTGTAGTGTGGGAATATTTCAATGGAACAGGCTGGACCATGCTTGATGTAAGCGGCAATAAAAACCCTTTCTCAGGTCAGGATGAGGGCAGCCTGGAGCTTACGTTTTTCATACCTCAGAACATACATAAGGTAGTTCAGACAACTGAAGAGGGTTACTTTATAAGGGCCAGAGTCGTTGATATAGAAAACCAGTTCAGCGCGGTGCCAAGGTATATCGTTCCGTTTATCAAGGATATCGAATGCATATGGGATTATTCGGAGGCCAAGGTTCCCGACTATCTTACTGCGCAGAACAACGGAGAGACTGATGAGATAGATTCTTCAAAGGGTTACAGCGAATATGCCATGACGATCTTTAAAAATATGGATCCGTGGCCGAGGTCGATGTACTTCTGCTTCGACAGTTCTCCGCATGGGATGCCCATATCGCTGATGTTCGACATCCGCGGCAGAGTTGACCTTAACAGCAAGATCAGCTACGAGGTATGGAACGGAAGAGAATTCAAGAGAGTACCGTCGGAGGACACCTCTTCAAATCTTGAACACAGCGGAATAGTAAGCCTGTATATACAGGACAGGCTGCCTGAGGCAAGCATGTTTTCGGAAAAGGGCTGCTGGATGAGGATGAGTCTGAGCAGTATGGCTGATGACGGAAAATATCCTGTTGTCGGGGCTGTATGGATGAATACAGTCAAGGCGGTGCAGCTTGAGCATGACGCTGAGCGCATTTTCAGCACAGCAGTTGAAGAAAGAAGCAAGAAGATAACGCTTGATAATACTCCGGTGCTCTCCTGTGAGATATGGGTCGACGAAGCTTCGCTTATATTGAACAATGAGATCGAAGAGCTGACGCTCAAGCATCCCGACAGCATAAAGCTGGAGAAGGAAAATGACACTGTTAAGAGCTGCCTGGTACGCTGGGAGCAGATACCTGTCATCAACATGGCAGGTCCGGATGACAGAGTTTATGAGCTTGATCCGTTTACCGGCGAGATCACCTTCGGAAACGGAATCTGCGGTAAGGTACCGCCGGTTGGCATCGATAACATACACGTGCATTCAAGCTTCGGAGGCGGAAGCCGCGGCAATACGGAGATCGGAGCCGTAAAGGATTTCCTGATCTCGATCCCGAGGATATCGGGTCTCGAAAATATAACCGCTATGACAGGCGGCATTGACCGCATGCCGAGGGAGAGGATCGAGCGTTACGGAAACAAGCGCTTAAGACACAGGGAGAGAGTTGTAAGTACCAGGGATTTTGAAGAACTGGTTTCTGAAAAATTCAGCCTTGCCGAGCAGGTCAAATGCTTTGCCAATACCGATGAGCAGGGCAATACCGCAGGCGGGCATGTATGTGTTGTGGTAAAGGCTGCCGGAAGCGGCAACGAGGACATGAAATGGAACCTTTGCCATGAGATAGGCAGCTACCTCGGGGAACGCTGCGACTGCACTCTTTCCGCTTCGGGAAGACTGCATGTCAGACCAAGCATAGAGATGACTGTTAATATCGACCTCACGATTGGAGTCAGTGACATATCAAAGGCTGTCCGGACGCAGCAGAGCGTAAAGGAGCGGCTTGAACATATCATTGACGATGAATGGGCAAAGCGTGAGATCGGAAAGCAGATCAGGCTCGCTGACATATATTCGGAGATAAGCCGCATCCAGAATGTCAGCAGTGTAAGAAAGATGTTTGTAGAAGGAATTTATTATAACGAAGGCAGACAGTATGTGATCCCTATCGAAAAGGATACGGAGCTTGAATTCATAACTGTTGTCAACGGAGAACATAAGGTAAGGATCGGATAATGCTGAAATCCCGCAATCTGGATGACCAGAACTTTTCGGATATTGTAGAGCATGCAGTCAAGCGTATCCCGCAGCTTTGCGAGGGCTGGACCAATTATAATGCTCCTGATCCGGGAATCACTCTGATCGAGCTGCTTGCATGGTACAAGGAAATGCAGCAGTATCATATGAACTATTATACAGATGATATGAAGCTGAAGCTTCTGAAGCTTCTCGGTACGGCGCCGGCTCCGGTCAGCCCTGCCGAGTGTATCATCGAAACTGAAGAAAACGGAGCGGCACATCCGGCCGGAAGCAGGCTTTCAACACCCGAGGGAGTTATATTTGAACTGAGTGAGCCTGTTTCGGAAAAACGCACCATAACGGAAGGCTTTTATGCTGTTAAGGGAGAAAGAGTCAGGGACATCACACCTGTAGTAAGAAGCACAGGCAGTGTTTTAAATGTTTTTTCCTTTGGAGTCAATGACAGAACAGGCTTTGTGATCGCATTTTCAGAGCTTGAGAAGGAGGAACTTTCGCTTTGGGTCGATGTGGTCGACCACGGTAATCCCAGACGCAATCCTTTTGAAGAGGGACAGTCCATGCCGAGGAAACTGCGGTGGGAAATGCTTGGTTATGGCGAGACTGAGCCTGTAACGGATGAAACATTTTCATTAAGCCGGAGCGGCTTTATAAGATTCCGTATACCTGCGGGCTGGACCAGACAGGCGTTTAAAGGACTTCAGGAGCCGTGCTGGCTTCTTAAGCTGAGCGTTGAAGAGAGCGGCTGTGAGGAGCAGGTGCTCTTAAGGCATGTATCGGCATCCAAATACCGCGCAGTCCAGCAGATGACATGTTCCTGGATGTGTACCGAAAAGGCTGATAAGGACGGAGAACTGAGCTTTGTATATGATGACGCTCTTGCTTATGAGGGATGCTTCAACGTGTTTGCAAGGAGCGATTCAGGATGGTCGCAGTGTCCTTTTGATATAGCCGAAAGTAAAAAGGGCAGGGGCGTAAGGCTTAAATGCAGCGGCCTCAGCCATGACGGCAAGGATAATATCATAGTCTGCTGCGCTGATCCCACGCATTATCTGGAACTTTACCTCGCTTCGGACGGACTGCCGGGGCAGAGCATACATATAGAGACCGGAGGAAAGCAGATACTTAAGGACAGATTCCTGCTTATCTGCGATACCACGGGAGCCGATGGGAAAGTTCATCAGGAAATATGGCACTGTGTAGACGATCTCAAATACTGCGGTCCGGATGACAGAGTGTTTTCATATGACAGTGAGCGCGAGGAGATATGCTTCGGTGACGGTGAACACGGAAGACTCCTGCATGCAGGTGAGCAGGCTGTGTTCATAGCCCAGCTTGTGCTTACTGACGGAAAACTCGGAAACATCCCGGCCGGAAACCGTCTCAGCTTTGACTACAGCAATGAAAATGTTGTCAATACCGAGGCTGTAAACGGAAGAAACGCGGAAACACTGGATGAAGCGGCAGGCAGGTTCCTTAAACAGCTGTACAATCCCAAGGTATGTGTGAGCGCTGCTGATTATGAACATATGGCCATGTTTACACCGGGACGACGCGTGCTTGCGGCAAGGGCTATCCCGGGCTATGATCCGGATGAGCCGACGGCAGCCAGCCGCGGACCTGTAGTGACTGTGGTGGCAGTTCCGGCCGGAACAGCGGAAAGACCGATGCCCGATGAAGCCTTTCTCAGTGATGTCAGAAGCTTCCTTGAGAAAAGGAGGATGGTCTGCACGGTTGTTAAGGTCATAGCTCCCAAATATGTCCCGATCGAGATCAGCGCAGAGCTGGCAGTTCTGAGGGGCATAAGCGAAGCTGATATAAAGAAGGCTCTCGAGGAGCAGCTAAGGCTGTCGCCTGAGGCTGATTCAAGAAGGATCGGCGATCCGGTACAGCTCGCCTGGGTATATTCCGCTCTGCAGAGTATACCGGGAGTTCAGGCTGTAATGCATGCTTCGGTGAAGGGCTCCAATGCCTCCGGAAAGAGTATGGAGACAGGTGACCTGGAAATCCCGAAATATGCAATACCTTATATTAATAAAGTGCACATAACGCAGCGTTAACGGCTGCGTAAACAGAAGGAGTCCGATGAAGAAGACGGAAAAGCGTCTCAGCCTTTGCAGAAAAGAGGACTGGAGCGCCGGAACACTTAGAAATCTTAAAATTACCGACAACAGGCTGGTTCTGGATATCAGTGAATCTATCGTCGGCATGATCCTGCTTCCGAGTATAGACAGCAGGCAGAACGGCTTTGCATGGGACCGTGTTATTGTGGACGCTTTTCTTCCGGAAGGAAGCTCAGTAGAAGTCTTCGGTTATGCAACAGACAGCGCAGATCCTCATTTAATGGATGCAGTCAGGAAAACACTGAAGGACAGCGGCGCTTCATATCTTGAGGTTTATCAGAACATTACGGCCAGATTCGGTGAACCTATCGGAAAGGGAAGAGATTTTATAGCGGATATAAGGGGAAGATATATATGGCTTCTTGTCATGCTTATATCAGGCGGTAAGGAAAAGCCTTATATCAGCAGCGTTACCTACCGTATGGAGGGTGACCATATGATAGATTACCTTCCTTCTCTTTACAGTGACAGCAGAGTTACAAGGCGTTTACTGTCGATATTCAACAGCATCTATACAGATATGGATAGACAGATCGACATGCTGCCGTCGCTTCTGGATTATGAAAGCAATTCAGACGGTATGCTGCGTGTCCTCGCGGACTGGATGGATGTGGACAGCAGGGGCGTTCAGACGGACGAGCTCAGGAACCGCATAAGAACGGCGATAGACGATTATGAGACCATGTATACCCCTATGGGGATAAAGAGGAGCATAAAGAGGCTTACCGGTAAAGAGCCTGTGCTTATAGAGTATGCAGATGTTGATCCGAATTCTGACAGCTGTCCGGATCCTGTGCTTTACAGAAAGCTTTTCGGTGATGACCCCTTCAGCTTTTTCGTGATCCTCGGTTCTGATACATTTGCATCTCCGGACGATAAGGTGGATTTCCTGGAAAAGATGGACAGCCTTATACCGGCCGGAACGGGCATGAGGCTTATTACGGTCAAGGGAAGCGTGAATCCGGAAAATGCCGGTTCAGATCTTTCCGGTTTCATCAGCAGATACGCTGAAAAGATGGAGCAGGAGGATGCGGCGATAGATATAGATATGGTGATGGGAGGCGCTGATAATGAGTGATCAGATGACATTTCCGATTTTAAGAAACAGATACTACCGCGGAAAGGTGCTTACAGCCAGGGATTTTGAGGCTGAACAGGATTATCACAGCCTTAAGCAGAGGCTTGATCACAGGCTTCTGGACGGAGCAGGTGTAGTCTGCGGACTTGGGGTAGAGAGCAATGATGACACATCAGTCCTTATAGGCAGCGGAATGGCGCTGGATTATGATGGCAATGAGATCATTATCGATGAACCGCTTTTAAGAAAGCTTAAGATGCTGGAGGGATATGAGGACATAAAAGGATCTGACGATGCCTGGCTCTGCCTGAAATATGCCGAGACCGGCGCTGAACCTGCAAAGCTCATGCAGAGCAACGCAGGCGGCGCAAAGCTTTATGATAAGACAGCTGAAGGCTATCAGCTTTACCTCACCGCTGAGGCTCCGGACTACAATGAGCTTTTTGAAGCCTGCGGTTACAGAAATGTAAGCGTGCTTTATTCGGAGAAAGGACTTTCTGTGGTTCTTACTGCTCCGGAAGCAGTGCGCTCGGGAGAAGAATTCAAAGCAGAGCTCTTTATCATCAAGACCAAAGAGATATCCTCTGTATATGTATGCCTGGAGGGTGTAAGCTATATCGCGGAGTGTGAAAATGACTGGCTTAAGCTTGAGTACAGGCAGAGCCCGGATAATCTCTCAAATGTTATCCATACCTCCTTTAAAATGACGGCGAAAAGCATGGCGGGCATTACAGGACAGCTTTTCCACGGAGGAGCAGAGCTTAAGCTTGAGTATGGCAGAAAGCACTACAAGAATTTCATAGACCCGGATATACCGGTGATCCTCTGCGCCGACAAGGATGAGCTTGGGAGTGTTCTCAGGAAGAATGAAAGCCTGCAGTCCTGCATGTCAGGAAGCAGACTGCCTATATATCTTGCAAAGATAGAACTGATCAATGAGGATAAGGAAACACTTATCGGTTCAGTATGCAGCCTTCCGTTCAGCCAGAGGATAAAGACTGCGGAAAGCACAGAGTCGGGCATAGGAAGAGAGATCAGGGTGTCGACCACGGTAAAGCGGCTTGAATACTGGCAGGAGCCTGGAGTCAGAGCCGATTATTACCAGAATACCGATACGCTCGCCTTTGATTTTGAACTTCCGACACCTGAGGTACATGATTATAAGATCGCCCATGGTATCGTGGATATGGAGCTTCCCGGAGGACTGAGGGTCAATTCACGAAAGATCAGCGATGAGATAGCTCACGGTCTCGGACCGGGAAATGTTGATATCCGTCTGAGTATAGAGTGCATAGATGCCAACAATGAGACCATAACATTTTCAGGAAACAGCGAGGTGTTTAAGGCCAAAGGCTTCGAGACAACGCTGCCGTGGGTTGAGGCAGCGGCAATCATCTATCCTGAGCGCGGTACCATGAAGATAGGCATATGGCTTCATGATACGGTTCCGGGCAACAGGATCAGGATACATTATTATGCTCAGAAGCCGGAGTATGATACAGACAGGCTCTTTGCAGGAAAGCGTCCTGAAATAAGGATCATTCCGGAGATAATGAGGGCCGCAAGAGGTGAAAGACTTACACTTAAGGCTGTAGTGACCGGAACCGAGGACACTTCTGTTATCTGGACTGTTAAGGATCCGGATGGAGGAGCTATCGATAAAAACGGTATATATGAGGCGCCGGGACTTCCGGGAACCTATGAGGTCTCAGTTGCTTCGGGAGCGGATGAAAACGTTAAGGCAAGCGCGTTCGTTATAGTTGAATGATGGATACCATACTTTTAAAAGAACAATATAAGATAGTCAGGGTCCTTGAACTGCAGGAGCATTTCGCCGCGGTGCATGCGGTTGACATAACCAGCAGATCCAACGACCAGTGTATTATCAATATTTATGATGGAGAGCTTCTTAAACCTTATATAGGCTATTACAGCGGCCTGGTAAATTTTGCCGGCTATAAGGGCATGTTCGTGCGTGATGAAAGCCTTGCTGCCGTATTCAGCTTCCGCGACGGTGAAGAGATCGACAGGGTCTTTTTCAGAGGAAACAAGGTCAAAAGCAGTGAATGCATCGACTATGCGGATCAGCTCTTTAAGCTTACGCTTTCCGTGTCTGACCAGCCGCCTGAGATCATCTGTCCGCTGCTTTTGAGCAGACAGCTCAGGTTTGTAAAGGCTGAAAAGGGATTTGTGTTCCATGCTGTCGTGGTTCCTACAGAAGGTATGAACCAAAGGGAAATGGCGCTTCTGCTGAGGGATCAGATCCTTAAGCTCCTCTGTGTTAAATTTGATACCGTGTGGGCGGTCAGATGCTATGTCAGGGAACTGAAGCATGCAGAGGTAAGGTCGGTGGTTCAGCTGTACACCAGATGGTGTGAAGTAAGGAAATCGATGAAGAGGGAAGCTGAAAAGCTGGACAGCAGCGGCTTCGTCAACAGGGTGGTTCATCTTTTATGGCTTAATATAAAGGATGTCTATTATAATCTTGCAGATAACAGAAAGGCAGGAGGCCAGTGATAAAATACGAAACTGCGGAAAAAATCAAAAACCTTTTTCTGAGTATCACACTGGTGATCATGCTCTGCCTTGTCGCATGGATACTTGCCAGACCGCAGATGCTTAAGCTTAAGGCAGGCGTTGAGGGAAAACCGCTCGAGCAGTATTATCTTGCCGGCATCAACAATGACGGCATATTCTATGCGGTAGGTGTTGACGACGACGGCTATGAAGTGCTCAGATACGCATCAGGCTCCTATAAAAGGACAAACAGGCTTGTTTCCTACGGCATCCCGGAGGCATTCAGACCTGCGGATATGGTGGTCTCAGAAAACGGCAGCCTGTTTATAGGTGGAAGAAATACAGAGCTTAATGAGCTTTACTGTATTCATAAGGGAGGCACGACAGCTGAAAAGCTTCTGTCACTCCATTCCGACAATGCATACAGCGCGGACTTTTCGCACATTACGGAGGATGATGCCGGACTCGGTTTTCTGGTAGAGCAGTCTGACGGAGTGCATGCCTATGTCTACGACAGCGTAAATACATCGCTCAATGAGATAAATATCTACTCGGTCGAACAGGCTCCTATCGCTATCATGGCCTCGGGCACTGTTTATGTCGATCTCAATCAGGATCCGGAGAATAAGCTTTCAGGGGATAATGTAGTAGAGGTTGGCTTCACTGATTCCGGAGATGAGGATGCAGCTTCACTGGATGCTGAAGAAGGCAAGGATTCCAGAGCTGAGATGTGGTCGAGTGAGGGCGGAGTCTGGATGCTGGACAGAAGCTCGGCTGACCTTTGGTTTTCCAATTCAAGAGGAAGCATAGGCCTTATTGAGAACCTCAAAGGCGGACCTGACGGAAGCATCATGTCGCTGACTTTGTCAGATGCGGGTATGACCTCAGTAACGGATAAAGGTACTGTATATATTAAAAATTCTCCGACAAACACAGTAACACTTACGAAGTACTGCTGCTCCAACAGGGCATTCTATATCGCGGTTTTTGTAATCATCGCGGTCCTGCTTATCGCTTTTATACCTGTAATGTATACCCTGCTCGAGATATACAGACGCAGAAGCCATTCCTTTATCCCGGTAAACGGAGGCATATCCATTACCATCATAATAATAGCGATAATGGCAGCGGACATAGCCTGGATAAGCCCGAATACTGATAAAAAGGCTTCGGAGTGGGTATACAAAGCATTGGAATCAATGTGTACGGCTGATGAGCAGCATTATGCTGATACCGACTCAGAGCAGATGTCACCGGGGGACGCCTATTCAGGAAAGAACTGGGTCACCGGTACGGCGGGAAGCATTTCGCTTCTGCATTTTGTAAGTCAGGAGGACGGATCGCTTGCGCTCCGCACAAGCAGCGGAAATCTTGTCAATATTGCGGTTGCCAAAAGACCCGGAGAATATATCGACGCCGTTATGAACGCCTTTGAAAACGGCACCGCTACAGCGGAATACTATTTTAACGGACGTAAAAAGGTCGTATTCGCAAAAAAGACCGGCGAGGGAGTTACTACCATTGCCTGTCTTAATGAGTCCATGGACATTATCAATGATTCGGTCGGATACCATACCAGAGTGCTTGTGCTTACCAATATCCTGGTGACTGCGGCCGCTGTATTTGCAGCTCTGCTGATTGTAAGAAACAGGATAGTAAAGCTTTCTGACGAGTGTGACGCGTTTGCTTCAGGAAGAATGGTTAAGATCAACGCCGATGATGCGGATGAAATAGGCGCTCTTGCGCTTAAGATAGAAAACGCTACAGTGGCGCAGCAGCAAAAAGAAGCTGAGATGAAGCATGTAAGGGAGAATTACAGGCGTTTTCTCCCGGATGAGCTCGCAAAGCTTACAGGCGCTGACAGTGTCAGAAATCTCAGCTCGGGGCAGTGCACGATAAGGGAAATGATATTCATGCAGGGCATCTTCAATCTGAAGGATGATGAACTTGCGACCGGGTCTGATGCTGTCTTCAGCAGGATAAATGAGTTTATCTGCAGGATAAATGATTATATGTCGGAGTTCGGCGGCATCGCGGTCAACTATTCCTTCACCGGATTTACCGCGGTATTTCCTGTGCAGTCGGCTGAAAATGCCATTAAGACAGCGGTTGCGATCAAGCAGGACGTCAATCTTATAAATGCCGGAAATACAAATACCGGAAATGCCGGTACCGGTAAAGCAAATGCCAGAGGCGGGAATGCAGTCGAGATACTTATCGGACTTGATGTGGTTCCTATCGTTATAGGAGCGGTGGGAAATGAAAAACGCATGCAGATAGTCAGCGGCAGACGGGCATTTACAGACCGCTCTTCGGTACTCAGACGTCTGCATCAGATCAAGGGCTGCATCATATGCTCCGGAAAGATCATTAAGCCCGGCATGAAATTTATGACCAGAAATATCGGATTTACCGAAAGCAAGGATGGCGTTACCTATCTTTACGAGGTTTATGAGAGCGATCCGAACGAGATACAGATCGCAAAGACACAGACCCTTGATGTATTTGACAGAGGCGTAGCAGCCATGCAGAGCAGGGATTATGCAGAGGCGAAGCGATGCTTTATGGAAGTACTTATGGTGAATTTTTCGGACGATGTGGCAAGATTCTACCTTGAACAGGCCGAAAGCCTTCTGTCAGAGCAGAAGGACGCAGAAGCTGCAGGAAAGTAAAGTCTGCGGCATAACGGGTGCCGGCATATAAAATGAAATGCGGCCGGCAGCAGTCAGCGAGGAATGAAATGACGATAATCGAGTCCTTGAAAAAATATGAGAATGCGGCAGCAGTCGAAAGCGAAAGCTCTCCTGTTTTTCCTTCATCCGGTTCAGACGGCAGGAAATGGAAGGTTGAAGAGGAGATGAATGAGCTTGCCAGGACGGTAAGGGAAAGCCGTATACGCCAGACAGAACGCGATGGCTATATAAGGAAAAGTCCGGTACAGGATATATATACACCGGAAACCTACTACAGAGGGCTTCTGATAAAGACCATTCTCGGAGTGCTCGCTGCCATGGTATTGTCCTCGCTTCTGATCCTGTTCTGGAAGCTTGGAATATTAAGCCTGTAAATAAATCCGGAGGAAAGAAATGCTTCAGCTGCTGATCGAGAGACTTCTTGAACAGTGTTCCCTTATGGGAAGAATGCTCAGGGAGGTCGTCTTAAGATTTTTAAATACAATAATATTCTCCTTTAAGCGGGCTCTGAACCTGGTAAGCGCACTGAGCGCAAAGATACCGGGAATGCTGCAGGCGCTTACTTCGGTCGCTAAAAAGCCGACGTCAAAGGATGATTATATTGAGACCAAGAGGATGTTTGTTTCAAAATCGCTGCTTATTATCATAGCGTTTGGAATAGCGGCATTTCTCGTGATCTGGTTCACGATGCTCTGGCCTGCCATAGTAAGCAGATTTCTGACGAACCATCTGTGGGTACAGAACGAAAAGACGGCGACCTATGACGGAAAAGCTGTTGTTTATTACGATAAAGCAAAAAAGACAGTAGATTATGAAGGCAGACTTGTAAAGGGAGCGCTGGAGGGTGAAGGCCGCCAGTATGACGAAGAAGGAAAGCTGATCTATGAGGGCAGCTTCGAAGCCGGAGAAAGGACAGGAAAAGGAAAGATATATGAGGGCGGCACACTTGTGTACGACGGAGGACTTAAAGAAGGCGTATACGAAGGCAGCGGAACTCTTTACGAACAGGGCGCTATAGTCTACAGCGGCGATTTTACCTCGGGACAGTACAACGGAAAGGGCATACTGTATTATAAAAACGGAGGAATCTGCTACAGCGGAAACTTTGTCGAGGGTGAATACTCCGGAAGAGGAGAACTTCATGAAGACTCTTTGGATAACTACGTCATTTACAGCGGGGATTTCAAGGAGAACGAATACGAGGGAAGCGGCAAGCTTTACGAGAACGGAGAGCTTGTATACAGCGGAGGCTTTGCCGAAGGACACAGGGAAGGCAAAGGAAAGGCATACGAAGGAAAGCAGCTTATCTACGACGGTGAATTTGCCAACGATATGTACAACGGCACCGGAGTGGAATACTATCCAAACGGAAACGAGCGCTACAGCGGAGGCTTCAAGGACGATCTTTATTCCGGAGACGGAGTTTATACTACGGCAAAGGATATCCTCATAAGCGGAAGCTTCGAAAACGGTGATGTAAAAAAGGATGCCGTATGCTCTTATGAGGGAAAGAAATTTTACGAGGGAGAATTCGCAAGGCTCGTACCTTCCGGAAAGGGTACCAGCTATACAACGCTTGGCATCAAGGTCTACGAGGGCGAGTTCAACCTGTGGAATATAAACGGCGGGACGCTTATCGACACCAGTGTTATGGAGATAAGGAACCGCTTCCTTGCGGAGACTATAGAGGAGCTCGGCGAAGATGGCTTTGTCATAAGCTGCGGTACAGCGGGAATCTATATCTACTGCACTTATGCAAATGATGAGGATGAAGCCAAGGTATCGCGTGTATTCGAGACTCCGACAGCCGGAGATAAGACCTTAAGCATGCTTAAGTGGAAAACTCCTGCCGAGTATGAAGAGGACGCAAGGCTCAGCGGACACAGATATGACTGCGCAAGAGGAAGAGCGGCAATATCAAAGCCGTCAGTGGTTCCGATCGCGCTTGGGTCTGTAGATGCCGGGTCGGTGGCTTTCAGGGCGTATCCGCAGGAGAACGGAAACGCAATGATCATCTGGTGTACCGGAGACGGAAATGCAGATGACAAGATACTTGTCTGCGAGTGGAAGACAATAGATGAAAGTGCGGATTTCATAGCCTCATATGCATTTACAGATGAAGATGAAGCTGCGGAGGGTGAAGAAGACGCAGGCGGAGATGCAGCTGCAGCCGGTGGCGGAAGCGGCGTATCCGGCGGAAACGAAGGCGAAGCTTCACAGAGCGGAGGAACCCCTGTGATCGTAAAGAACGGCTCGGGAAGCGCAGCAGCGCAGAACGGAAGCGGCGCCGGTGAAAACGGAGAGACTGACGGTGAACCGACACCTGAAGAAAAGCAGGCGCAGCTTGTCAGCAGGCTTTCCGAAGACGTTGAGATGGCTGATACTTCGGAGTCAAAGCTCAATCAGGTGCTGATAGCCGCAAAGGCGGATAAAAAGGAATATGAGATCCTTGCAGCACTTATAGATTATGCTGGAAACAGCGCGCTTAAGAGCGCGGCTGAAGCCAATATAGAGATATACCATGGACTTGAGGACGATGAAAAGCAGGCTATATCCGTAGGGCTCGGCGACAAGGATAAGCTGAAGACGTGGTCTGAAGGGCTTAAGACAGCCCAGGAGGAAATGTCAGGCGCAGAGCTTAAGCTTATCGATGCTGAGAAAAAGATAATACAGGTTTCGGGACGCAATCCGGATGAACTTGATATTACAGACGTCCTGCTTTCCATAGATCCGTCAGTGCTGGACAAGGACGAACTTACGCAGGAACAGATAAAGTATGAATTAAGCAAGCTTAAGGATGAATCGGCAGGCGCTGAGGATGCCGGAGCCGAGGAAGCCGGCGCTTCAGAGGAGGAAGGATCCGGGGAAGAGTCCGCTTCACAGACTATGCCTGAAGGTCCCGGAACCTATACCGAAAATAAGCCGGGCCCTGGAAATCCTCCTACTGAGGAAAGTGAGGAGACTGAGGAACAGCCTGCTGAAGAAGTGGAGGATAAGCTTGACAGGGAGGCTATAAGCAAGAATGTCGAGCTGCAGCTCAGACTGCTCAGCGTTCTGCACTCCAATATAGAGCAGGCACGGACAGCCTGCGCATCTGCGGAGGATAAGGTCAAAAAGACTGAAGAGGGACGAAGCGTAGGAAAATATACGATCGATGAAGTGAAGATAACGGAGACCGAGTTCAATACTGCACGGGCAAAGCTTATCAGCCAGTGCGCTGAATTTACAGCGGGTCTTGCGGAGCTCGATCAGCAGACAGGCGGCTGGATATCCAGAAATTACGGCTGGTTTGATCAGGCGCTTTCGGATTAAACACTTGAGGATCAAAGCGTGACTGCTGCCGGAAAAAGTACCGGGATAAAAGTCATCATAAGATCCGGATTCGCGCAGACTCAGCTTTGCGCAGACTCAGCTTTGCGCAGACTCAGCTTTGCGCAGATTCAGCTTTGCGCGGACCCAGCTTTGCGCGGACTCAGCTTTGCGCAGACTCAGCTTTGCGCAGGCGGTGAAACATCCCGGAAAAAGGAGTTGTAAGCGGAAATATGGCAGAATATACAGCGATATATGAGGCCGCGAATGCGGTGGTGGAATATTTAAGGGATGTGCTTACTCCCGAACCTATAAGCAAAAAGGAGCAGATAGCTCTGTGCTCCCCTTATGAGCCGGAAAACAATCAGCTGACAGTCTACATCTACAATATAGGCGAGGATCCTGCGGCTACGGCGGGACAGTCCTTCGTGGGCAATGCATTCGATGCTGTGACTATGAGCCCGACTGCGCTGCAGGCCGGTCTGCTTATTACAGCGCATTCAAATGCTCCGGCCCATCTGAGAGAGGCGGACCGGTGCAGGATCATAGGAGCGGCTATTAAGGCAATAAAGGACATGCCGGTCATAGAAAAGAAGTATCTGTCGGGTTCGCTTCAGAAAACGGATGACAGCATCATGATGAATATGGAACATCTTTCTCATGAAAATCTCATGAAGATATGGAACAACAATTCCATACCGATGAAGCTGTCTATCGCAGTATCTCTTACAGGTATCAGTATTGATTCCGGACGCAGTAAGAAGATCAGCCGCGTAACCGAGGTCATCATCGGATCGGAACAGAAACCGTCGGCTCAGAACGAGAGGTAATGCTTTGATACATATAAAGGTTGGACTAGCTTTAAGGATCACAGATGGTTATACAGGCGAACCG
>R11__coassemble_801_pt1 | contig 19318 bp, 6 predicted proteins | sample R11__metabat2_high_PE_001 | metagenome-assembled genome bin R11 | reverse complement strand
GTGAGAATCTCGGTCAGAGTGAGAATCTCGGTCAGAGTGAGAATCTCGGTCAGAGTGAGAATCTCGGTCAGAGCGAGATTCTCGCTCTGACCGGAATTCTCACGGCCTGGCGGTGTGCATCCGGCTGCTTATAGCTGCTCCGCAGGCTGCCTCCTCATTATATGAGGAAAGTTCCATCCGCGCTCCGAATCTGTCACAGAAGATCTGCTGCAGAACCGGATTTCTGCGGAGACCGTTGCCGGATCCCACAAGCTTATGCACATCCAGGATGTGCTGCTCTGCTGTCACTCCGGCAGCCATGATCCGGTACATCTCGCACAATTCATCCGCCATTCCTTCCAGAACTCCGTATACAAGATTTTCCGGTGTAAAATTGTCCTCTGTCAGATGCGTGATGCTTCCTGTCATGTCCGGGTTGGTACGCGTTCCGCTGAAGGTTGTCTGCACCTTCATGCCGGTTTTGCCTGCAGCATACGCACCATCCGCAAGCTTCGCCATCACATCATACTGCGAATGCGCCTCTGCTCCTGCCGCTTCAGCGTAAGAACGCAGAAATTTCTCCAGGATCGCATAGGCGCGGCCACCGCAGATAGAAGCCCCGACCAGCAGATAGCTGCCCTTCATAAATGGGCGGGTCTCAATATTCTCTCCCTGTACCGGAGCCGGTGAAAGTATCGAGATCTGACCCCCTGTTCCCATATTAATGAGAGCCGTATGGTAATTCGGGCCTACTGATGATAGAAAACTCGCCTGATTATCACCCAGCGCGGCCGTCACCGGTATCCCACGGTAGGTGCCGATCACATCAAATTCCTCCGTGACTTCAGGCAGAATCTCCACATCGCCCCCGCAGTCTGCAAATGCTTTCTCGAGGAAACAGCCATGATCCACATCAAAGAATCCCAGGCTTGCAGCATTTGTAATATGCATCAGTGGTCGCGCCCGTCCGGTAAGCTTCATGCCCATATAGTCGCAAATCGTGGAAAGCTGTACAGCGCACTCCGGAACCAATCCGTGCTTCCGGTTGTAGAGATGTGTGATCAGCCCATAGCCTGTCGCAGCGGTAACACCGGTCCTGCGCAACACATATGCGGTAAGAGTTTCCGCAGCCGCCGTTCCTTCATACATATCCACCAGATTCCCACGGCCATCCTGCCAGGTGTAGAGTGGGCTGACTGCCTGTCCTTCCGCATCCGTATACACGATTCCGTGCATCTGCCCGGTCACGCCGATAGACGCAATATCCTTATATTTTGCAAGCATCTGATCCACGGCATCTTTAGCCTTTGCCCAGATGAGCTCCGTATCCTGGATGCGCTCCCAGTCATGTCCTGTATGGATAAAACTGTTGCTCTCCAGCGTCAGCGCATCCAGAACTTCAGACTGCCCTTCTTCTTTATAATAATCAAGCACCACCACGCTGATGGTGGTGGTGCCAATGTCTAAGCCTAATGTCTTCATAAATTTTCAATTCTTCTGTGAGCGAGATTCTTTCTCGCTCTGAACAAAATTCTCAAATCCTACTGTTCCGGCTATTGTTTGGGATAAGCTTGTGAATTCATGAGTTCTTATCCTACTGCCCCGGCTTACAGCAGATTATATCTCCGCTGTACTGATTCCTGCGGCTTGTACCCGTTCAGCAGGCTGTCGGCGCGGGAGATGAGCTCCCCGTACGTCACAAACGGCACCTTCACAAAGGTCTCCTCTTCCGGGTTAAGTATCAGACAGCCGTCCTCAGTGCCTGCGCAGGCGCATGTCTCCGCCAGCACTTCAAACTGTGCGTTCATAATCAGTGCGCTGTTGTAGCCGTTAAGCACCCAGCATCCGATGTCATCGTAAAATGTCAGGCTGCGCGGCACGATGGTCTCATCATAAAGGGTGTTGATCGGCGCATTGCCATTGCCCCTGTCATTGCCATCGCCATTGCCCTTATCACTCCCCTTGTCACTACCCTCGTCTTTGACATCGTCTTTGACCTTGTCACTACCCTTGTCCTTGACCTCGTCATTATCCTTGTCCTGTGCGCTGTAGAAGGAGATGGTTCCGTCGATGCCCTGCAGGAAGATGACATTCTCATCATCGGAAAGGAAGCAATCTTTCACCTGGCCCGTGACTATGCCGAGTGCTTCCAGCCTGTCATCAGCGTAGCCGCCGTAGTGCAGCTTTTCCTCATAGTCAGTCTTTTCGGCTTCCGTACCTTTGCTGCTCTCCTCATAGCCGGCCTTTTCGGCTGCCGTTCCCTTGCTGCTCTGCTTTGCATAGCGGGCAATGTGGGAAGCCCCGTTGTACAGAATATAGAGTTTGTCTTCGTGCGCTTCAAAAACCGAGATTCGCTCCGCCGGCACTGTGTTCAGCAGGCGTCCCTCCGTCATATAGCCGTCATCGCCGGTGCAGGTGGTTCCGTCAGATTCGGCAAACCACAGTCTGCCGTCCAGCTCCGCGGCGCCGCAAAGCAGACGCCCGTCGGAATATGAGAAAATGCTCTCGCCGTTTGCTGCATCCAGGCTCACCAGCTGGTACCCGCTCTCCAGGCACAGATGGCTGCCGATGAAACGCAGGCTACCCAGCTCACTCAGTGCGCTGTTCTGCCACAGCTTTTTGCCTGTGGCCATGTCCATAGCGGTGACCAGTGCCGTGCTGCTGCTATCCTGTCCGTACCAGCAGGCCGCATACACGGTTTTTCCGTCCGTGACAGCTGAAGCATCAAATTGGTTCGGCAGCAAAAAGCTCAAGCGCACCGCGCCGCTTTCCGTATCGGCCGCCAGCACACTGCTGCCCCTGTCGCCCCAGAAAACAGCGGTAAAGCATTTGCCGTCCGCACTTGGCTGCAGTTCCATAAATGAAGCTTCTCCGTCATTCAGTTCCCCCGGCACATCCATCTGCCAAGCAATGCTTCCGTCCGCAGCTATAGCGTACAGAAGCTGCTGCCCCTCCAGCCATGCGAATGTGATCTTTCCCTGTCCATCCTGAATCAGCTGCGCCTCCTCGCCAAAGAGAGTCCTTGCTGCGCCACTGCCGGAATTATCTACTGTATTCCTTCCGATATTGCCTCCGGCCTTGCTTCCGGCATCACTCTCAGAACCGCCTTCCGACTTACTTCCGACGCCGCTTCCAGTGTCCCCTCCAAGACTGCAGATGAGCGTTTCGCCGCCCTGGTCGAACACAATAAAATCATTTCCGCAGAAGGCAAATGTGTGTTCATAGCCGCTTTCGCTGTACTGCTCGCGCGAAAACAATGTTTCGCCGCTTCCCGCTTCCTGCACTGCCAGCATTCCGTCTCCTGTAAATGCCGCTATGCGGCTTTCGTCAGCTGATATCGCAAACTCAACAACCGACGAGCTGAAACTGCAGAACTCCTCCGGCACATACAGACCGCTGACCCCGTAAGGATCCAGAGCGGCATTCAGTGCCCGGTAAGCTCCCGCATGGAAGCCGTCCTCTTCATTATCAGGAAGCACACTCCGCACGGCATATACAGCGTCCTTAAGGCGGCCGACACCGAGCAGCTGCCCGGAAGCCTCCGCCATGCTGCCCGCAAATTTATCATTAAGTTCTTTATACTGTCCTTCAATGGTCCTGTTCTGCGCCTCGATCTCACGGTTCTGCGCACTGATCTTCATCAGAGTCACAAAACTCCACACGGCAAACACCAGGATAACTGCGCTTACTACCGCCGTCAGCTGCATCATGCGGCGCATGCGCTGCTCACGGTGGCGCTGCTTAAGGTCATCAAAATTCAGTCCGAACATGGCTGCGGCAAGCTTCAGCACCGCGATGTCCATGTTTTTAAGGACTTCCTTTTTCGTAGCGCCGCGCACATCCGCAGCGAGCGGCTCTATCTCACGCACAGTGCGGACTTCATTGCCGGCCTCATCTGTGGTCACGACTTCCTCGTGGGTGATGCTATATGGGAATGACTCCTCCGGCTCGCCTTCTGCCAGCACTACCAGCAGATTGCGGCGCTCATGCGTCTCCAGGAAGGTATCGATCTCCTTTAAGCACCAGCGGCTCTCCTTAAGACGGGGCGTGCAGATGACAATGAGGAAATCAGAGTTGGAAAGAGCTGTGCCGATCGGGTCCGACAGGTTATTGGCAAGCGGCAGCTCCTCCTCATCGCGGAACACACGTTCTATCTTCGTGTGGCCGTTTGTCACCTTGCTCTGCACATTTTTAGGCAGACGGAAGGCCTCCAGCTTTTTGTGCAGGTTGACTGCTGCAAACTGGTCCACTTCCTTATGTCTGTAGCTTATAAACGCATCATAGTGCACATCGCGCAGATCCATGCTCTCCTCCTTAATACCTGCTTTTATCGAGCAGTACTTCTTTGTCCAGCAGATTGTATTTAGCAGAAACATTTACCAAAGCCAACTGGACACACAGGATATCCGACGAGGTGATCAGAAAATCCGCCAGCATATCGATCGCCAGGATTATCGCGAGTCCCTCCATAGGCAGGTCCATCTGGGTGATCAGAGCCGTGTAGGCTATGGTACCACCTCCCGGAACAGGAGGTGTCGCAACTGCTGTTACTGCGGAAACCAGCACTGCCATCAGGATACGGCTTGGCGAAAGATCCACCGCAAACAGTTCCGACAGATATAATATAACCAGCATATTGTTTATAGTGGAGCCGCATTTCTGCATTATGATCCCCACAGGCACGCCGAAGCTTGTCATGCTGGCGCTTATGCCAAAGCTCTTCTGGCAGCTCTCAGTCACTTTTTCAAATGCTGCTGCCGAAGACGCTGTCGCCAGGGCTACAAGATAGGCCGGCAGTGCTTTTCTGAGCAGCGTCAGCGGACTCATGCCGCGGCATACGGCCGTGTACAGAGCAAAAAACGTGATCTCAAGCCCGAGTCCGAGCATCAGGAAAAGTATAAAACGCCAGGAGCTTTTTAAAACCTCGAGATCGTCTGACCAGATCAGCGTGATCATGACTACCGCGATAAAGCCCGGCACCAGCTTTCCGATAATTTCCATCATGAGGCCGACCATCAGATTGACCTGTTCAATGGCCAGCGCTACCGCGCGGGTCCTGGCTCCCAAGTATAAAAGGCACAGTCCCATGACCGTACCGAGAACGATGATCTGCAGGGTATTGCCTGTCAGGAACGGGTCCACGATATTCTCAGGTATGCCGGAAAGCAGCAGCTCCACGATCTCACCAACATCGGATATATCAGCCATTCCTCCCATGAAGCTGCAGTGGAAAACCGGCAGAAAGATCAGGCTCCCGACGGCTGCGATGAAGACCGCGCAGAGCAGATGCCTGATGAGTCCCTTGCCGAGGCGGTTTAAGGTAGAAGCATCGCCCATACCGTAGATTCCCCAGGCCACCGAGCAGAAGATAAGCGGCCCCGCAATACAGCGAAGTACATCCAGGAATTTATCGTAGACCGGTGAAAGGATCACTTCGTTAAGCGCCCCGAGTATTTCATGCGGGATAAGCAGTCTGCCCATCAGCCCGACAAATACTGAGAGTATGATCACCAGGAGGAGCATCAGCAATGGATTCAGCTCACGCCCCTTAAGCCTGAAAACCACGTTGTTGCAGCCGCGGTTATAAAAGTATTCCGGGAGCAGCCCCATGAATTTCAGTATGGACTGCTGGCAGTATTCGCCGGTGCCTTCCATATAAGGATTGCAGCTGATGTCATTCCTGCATTGCAGCGTGATCGTGTTATACCAGAGGAAGGAGGATGCATTTAAAGAAACCTCCTGCTCCTCCCCGTATTTCTCCCGCCAGGTGAGCAGGATCTCCTCCACGGACAGGCGCACCCGGATAGCAAGCTTTGCATCCACCCCTGCGGAACGGCAGATGTCATCTACCCGTTTCGAAAAGCTGTCTATTTCCGCTGCTGTCAATCTTCCGTTTTCACTTATCTTTCTGTTCTGGTTCATTTTCCTGATCTGTTTTCCGGCTCCGCTTTCCCGGAGCAGCTCTTTCTTAATGCAATTGCTTCGCGCTCCTTTTACGCTTCAGCCTTTGCGTTTGCTTTTCCACATTATCGCAATCCGCTTTATCAAACTTTATTTTTTACGCGCAAACAGCTTTTTGAATGCAGAAGCCACCCTGCTTTGCAGGCTTGGCGCAGGCTGCTGCTGTACGCTGACACCGCCTCCGTTTGAGCCCTGGCCGGTCTTCGGTCTGCGGTTCGGCTCTGTGCGGAGTATCATGCCCGGCCTGCTGCGCTGCTCGGTATCCGGCTTCTCTGCCTTTGGCGCCGATGTATCATTGTCCTCAGGTCTGTTGACTCCCGGAGCTGAGCCTGCCGTTGACTTAATGCGCGCAGGCGCCTGGCCAGGCTGCGCTATCGGCATAAGTACAAGGTCCTCAGATGTAGGGCCACCGTCTTTGTTTCCTATAAATGCTTCTGCGTATTCGGTGTGCTTGCTTCTGTCAGGTACATCCGGGTCATTAGGATCCGGCTTATCGCTTCCGGTTTCATATATTGAATCCTGCAGCGGTACGCGTTCTCCCTTAAGCGAGGCTATCTCAGGATCGTTGATATCAACAAGGTAATTAAGCGTTACATTACCCATGTTTTCTATCCACTCCCAGCTTACGAATCTGCCTCTGTCAAAGTCGAACGGCACCTTGCCCATGCCTGAATTGTTTATCATGCCGCGGGAATCCTTGATAAATACACCGGATCCGTCATCCGCAAGCGCATAGATGGTGACGTAATGTCCGATCGAGGCCGAAGCGAGCTTTCCACTGTTGTTTACATGGTTCTGCCTGTAGTATCTCATAAGCAGAGGCTGGTTCTTCCTGAGCCTTGATTCTATGATGCCCTTTATATTGCCCTTTGTATCTGAACCCGTGGTCCAGCTCTTTGAAACGAGGGCCGCTCTTCCGCCTGTCGCAATGTTGATGGCAGGGAAGATGTCCTTTACATCTGTAGCTGAGCTGCTGTCCAGGTTGGACCTTACCTTTTCGAAGCCCGGTCCGAGCGCTGCGTGGTGCGAGGTATTCTTTCCCGGCACCTTGCTTACGCCGTAGATATCGCGTATGTCATCCTCACTGAAATTGCTTATGTCAAGATCGGATACATCGCTGTACTTGGTGTTTTTGAAGCTTCTGATAAGCGACGCCGCGCCTGTGGCGAAGCAGCTTGCGCCGCCCTGCTGCGCCTGCATGCTGACTGAAGTTCCCGTTCCACTTTCCACCGTACCCGGCTTCGGAACATGATCGTCGTCCTTCATCGACAGCCTGAAGCCCTCCAGGCCATATACCTCGAAAAGCTCATCGTTATCATTAGGACCGCGTTTTACGGTTCCGTTCACGATGTCCTTAAGCAGCTGGATATTGGTGTGCCGCGGGTCTCCGATCCTGTCCATGAAGCTCTTGAATACAGGATTGTGGTTTATCTCTTCGTCATCAATGTTATAGTCTCTGAATGCTATCAGCGTTACCAGCGCTACTCCGTCCGCTATGCTGTTTACCGGAAGCTCCTCAAGTATCTTAATGAGGCTGGCTGTGTTGTCAATGTACTCAGCGACATAATTGCTCATGCGCTGCGTAAAGAAATCGCCATTAAGGGCTTCCCTCTGGAACTTTGCGGCCTCTATGCTGTAGGCTCTCTTTATGTCGGACGCAAGCTTAGGAAGTCCGGCCTTACGCTGCTCCTCCGGCGAAAGCGGCTGCTGTACGACCGGCTGCTGAATCTGAACCGGAGGCTGCTGAAGGTTCTGCTGCGTAGATGAAGACTGGTTCTGAATGTTCTGCAGGATCTTCGGCTGTCCGCTCTGCGTGGACACCGGCGGCTGTGTTACATTTCCGGTGACCGGCTGAACTACCGGCTGGATCACAGGCTGTGTTATAGACTGTGCACCTGGCGCAGTATTTTCAGGCTGAACGAGCGGCTGCTGTTCCTGTTCCTCTTCTTCCTCCTCTTCGGATGACGCCTCGGGGATAGTAGAAAGCGGAGCTGAGCCATGCAGCCTTACCGGCTGTGGACCGGACTGTCCTATCGGGCCGGACTGCTGCTTGATTTCCGGACTGCCCGTGCTTTCACCTGTTATCGGGCCGCTCGTGCCCGGTATCTCGCCGGTTCCCGACTCCGATGCCGGAACTACAGGTGGTATCTGCGCTGTACCGGAGGTACTGCTGCCGGTGTTTTCCGGGCCGTTGTCTTTTTTCCGGCCAAGCAGCTTTGACATGCCGCTCTTTATCCAGCTTATGCCCTTCTGTCCGAGAGTCTTCGCCTTTTCGGCACCGGTTCCTATAAGGCTTACAGCGCCTGAGCCAAGCTTCTTTGCTGCTTCAATGCCCATGCCGGCAAGGCCTGCCGCGCCCTTCGCCACTGTGGCTCCGGCATTTACTATCATATTTCCGGTGGCAGCGATCAGACCTGTCTGACCTTCTGCTTCTGTATGTGTCCCGTCCGGGACTTCCGGTTTAACTTCAGGCTGGATCTCCGGATGAACTTCTGAGCCCGCCTCATTCTTCTGTACTACGATCTGCGGACCGGACTGCACCGACTGAGCTCCCGTCTGAATTCCAGGCTGCGCTCCGGTATCCGGCAGAGCCGGTGCCTTCGGCTCAGCTGCGGGAACCTCAGCCCCTGCTTCATTTTCAGGCTTCTGCGACCTCAGCCTGTACTGCTCAAGGTTGATCGTATTTCCACCTTCAAAGCCTTCGGTATTTTCGGTTGCCTGAATGCTGTCGAATTCGCCTCTGTCGGTTTCGTCGTACAGCCAGTAAGCATGCGGGGCAGCATGCTCTACGGCAATTTTATTCATATCCAGACTGAGCTTTTCAAAACGCTCCTGAACCTTGATCGGCTGGTATTTGAAGCGCGAAAGAGCCTTTACGGCATCCTGGATAACGGAATTTTTCGCTATGGCTACGCCTCGCTTCGTATCAAGGACATCGAGTCCGTAGTAGCTTATCACCTCGTCTGCGGTGTGCATTCCGTCTATAAATCTGCGCGCCTCTTCGTAAAGCCTTCCGGCAAGTCCCTTTCTTCCCTGCTCTGAAAGCTTTCCGTCTTTGCAGGCGTTAAGGATAGTGTCTATCTCGGCTGCTCCGCCATTCGGCTTAAGGGTCTCAAAGGTTCCGTTCGCCTTCTGCTCAAGGATCTTATTGGTATCATTGAACTTCTTCTCGAGTCTGAGCTGTCCCGTTGTGAGCATGACCTTATGGAGCCTGTTTTTAGGGTCATCCTTTATATTTTCCCTTATCTGCTTAAGCTCCTCATCGGACCCGGCCTTCGAAGTTTCATTTCTGTAGAAATTCTTTACTTCATCATAGTACTTCAGCAGCTCTATGCTGGTTTTTCTGGCATTCTTTCCGTGCGCATAAACATCTGAAAATGCCTCTCCGAAAAATTCACCGTAATCCGTGCGTCCGTATGCGCTGGATACTTCAGGCTTATCAAGCTGCGGATCGGTAAGATCATAGGTGCCGGAAAGATGCGATTCCTCTGTGCCGTGCTTATAAGTGCTTGGATGCTTACCGGTTGTCTTAAACTTATTTACAGTGTTTATGTCCTTTGCAATACCCGATCTCTCAATTGCTGTGTTTATAAAAGGAACAAGTCCTCTGTCATGAAGCCTTTCTCCCGGATTGAGGTCTTTCGGATCAATGATACGTCCGAGATATGCGCTTAAGACATGTCCCAGCTCATGGTTTGCCGAATACTCGGTAATGGCGGAAAGATCATGCAGTTCGGGATCCAGGAATTCCCTGTCACCTTCCCTTCTCTTTTTGCCCGCGCTTTTATCGTTGCCGAAGAACTCGGTGGACATTCTTATCTCATGTGTGGCATTACGCTTCTGCTCTGTCATCATCTCGGTATCCATCATGACACCGGAACTGAGCTTGTCAGATGCAGGCAGATCTCCCACCATACCGACAAGCTCCGGATAATCGTAGATCATGCGGGCCATCTGCTTGTAAATGCGCTTCATGTACGGAAGATTAAGCCGGTTCATTTCCAGCTTCTCCATATCGCTCTTTACGGCTCCCTTATAGCCTGCAAAGTTGGCGAGGTACACATAGGCTTCATATACAGAATCCGAGTAATCGATCCTCGCCTGTATCCAGTCCAGTACCGAGGACTTGCCGGGGTTGAACCTGTCTTCCTCGATCTGCTTTTCCGACACCTCGTAAGGGCGGTAGAGCCTTCCTGTATCGGGATTGATGAGGTCCGTCTCTCTTGTCGGATCATCCAGGATCTTACGCTTTCGCGCCGGCTTTGGAGATGCAGGCTTAATGCCGCTGTTTCTCGCGTCATCTACTATCCTGTTCAGCTTCTCGTCCTCAAGCTTTACGCCGATATCATTTTTAAGTATGCTTTTAAGTTCATCGGCAGACAAGGCTTTGCCGGTGAATTTACTTACTATCTCCTCGTATCTGTCATATGCGTCGCCTTTATCGCGCCAGACTCTCTCGAAATACTTGTCCACGTCAAGCATGATCTTTATCAGATCAGCGTTATCCATATTTTCAAGATGGAGCTGCCTTCCGCCATACTGCTTTCCGTGCCTGTCATCTTCGACAGAGCCGGTTGCCTTAAGCTTGGAAGGATCACCAAACATGGTATTGGTATGGCCGTACGGATCGGTGCGGTACGGTGCGCTTGACTCAAGGCCTATGAGCATACCGCCGTTCTGCTGCCTTCCGCCTTCGAGCGTGCCGACATAAAGACGTCCGTTTCTGTTGTCTGCATCTATGGTTCCGTACTTTGCATTGCCGTTTTCATCGACGCTGCGCTGTGTACTGTTGTTTCCGAGTCCGCCTATGACAAGAGGCATGCCGTAATTGTTCCATCGGGAGTCAAATTTACCCTTGAACGCAGCCTCCTTTCCGTCCTTTTCTATAAACTCGCCTTTTTCTCCGATCTCTATGTGATGCTTTGCTGCAGAACGTTTTTCTATGTCTGATTTAAATGAGTACATAGACGCTAAAAGATCTTCCACAGCGTCCATCCTGTCATCTTCCGGATCATGCTGCGCTCCGAGCTTTACCATAAGGCGGCCGCCATGCGCAAGGGAATTGACCATGGTGTGCTGCCATTCAGACTCGTTGTCTGCTCCGTTTTCGCCCTCGTCCACCTGCGTCATGCGTCCGAGCTGCATCATAAGGAAGGTCTTAAACATCGAACGCGCAGATTCCCTGAGTATCCTTGAAGAGTTGTTTATGTAAGGATTGATGACCTTCGAATCAAAGCCGCCCTGCGGAACAGGTGTGTCTGCGTAGCTCTTTCCGTCTTTTTCTTTGCCGTAAAGCTTCTTTGCAACACTATGCTCCGCGTATTCGCGCTGAAGCTGCTGCCTGTCCTCTCCCGTTTTATAATATCTTTTCAGGTTTTCGAGCCGCTTTTTATCAAGCTTGGTCATGGCGTTGACCATCAGCTGCTGGTCGATATCCTCGTTCAGCTTGGCGATGCGCGTGCGGTTGACTCTTACGCCTGACTTTCCTGCCAGGCGTCTTAAGGTATGCCGAAGAACAGGATTCATCATCCTGCTTACCGCATCGTTCGATTTGAGATCCGAAAGGCCGTAATAGTCTATGATCTCATCCGTAGTATGACCGTTATTTGCAAAGTTTTCTATATACTCTATAAGTGTGTCCGAAAGCTGCTTCTTGCGCTCCTCCGTCAATGATTCATATGTCGACTGGTCAGGCAGAAGCCTTGAAAGCTCTCTTATGCCGCCGTTGGACTCAAGCTTTCTGAAATGACCCATCTCCTTCTGCATGCGGTTTATGTTCCGGAAGTCAAAGTCATTCCTCAGGCCCTCAGCTTTAGATGTCATTGCAGCATTTTTCATCTCCGGAGTCTGACGCTTTTCATCATAAAGCTTTACGAGCTCTATGCTGACCTTTCTGGCCTTATCTCCGTGAGCGTATACATCTGCAAATGCTTCCGCGAAGAACTCCTGCGCTGCACTAAGTCCGTACTGTGTGGAGATCTCCTTTTTATTAAGCTGCGGATCCGTCATATCCAGAGAGCCTGCCGGATACAGCATAGGCTTTTTATGTCCGCCGCTATGCTCATCAATAGGCGGGAAGACATCCCTCTCGTTTTTGGCGAGCGTCGACATATCCGGGATCTCGCCGGATCTCTTTATTGCCTCCTCTATAAGAGGCATAGCTGTCTGCGCTATGACCTTTCCCTCGTTGCCATCTACACGTCCGAATGCATTTGCCAGGAAGGTATTGAGTATGTGCCCCATCTCATGGTTTCCTGTATAGTCATTTGTCGCCACAGCTTCAAATGAATGCTCCGGTTCCGCTTCCCTGGCGTGATTGTCACGGTTCTCCTGCGCTGTTGGATTATCTCCGTAGATGTACGGATTCATCTTGATCCGTCGCTTTGATTCACGTCCGAATGATATCGGCGTGGACATGGCGACCTTGGAAAGGTTCTCTCTTTCAACGACATCCGGTATGCCGATGGTACCGACAAGCTCCGGATAGTCCATAAGCATCCTGGCCATGTTTTTGAAGGTGGACTTCATGTAATCCAGGTTGTACGAATTAAGTGTACCGATATTTGCTTTCGGCTCATTCATAAGCTCATCGCTGAGCTTCTTTCCCGCGTACTTGGAGAATACCTTGAAGGCATCGAATACAGTGTTCGCTTCATCGATCTCCTTATGGATTACCTCCAGAGCGGCCGATTTTCCCGGGTTGTATTTATCGAGGCGCAGCTGCTCCTGGGTCATCTCATACGGGCGGAGCGGGCCGCTGTGGCCGAGGATGTCTGTGCCTGTGCCAAGCGTCTGCGCTGCGCGTTTGTAGGCATCGGCAGCTGTATCCGTGCCGGTGCCGGCGGTTGTGTTTGTGTCAGTCGTGTTTATGCCGGTATTGGCATGCGTGTCGGTGCTGTTTGTGCCGGTATTGGCATGCGTGTCGGTGCTGATGGTGCTTGTATTTATGTCAATGCTGCCGTCCGTACTTGTACCGCTGCCCGCATTGGTATTAGTGCCGGTACCGGCTGTCGTGTCGATAATTGTGCTTGTATCAGGCCCCTGCACAGGTGGCTGTTGTACAGGTGGAACTGTAACTGTGGTGCTGCCTGTGCCGCCCGGAGCGCTTCCGCCGGTTCCCGGAGCTTCATGCAGTGACCCCTGCGCGTTCGGATCGGTCTGAGTAGTAACAGGCACGCCCTGCGTATTTTCCGTACCCGAAGAAACCGGCTGTATTACCGGTTCCTGCACCGGCGGAACTGTGCCGGTGGTGTTATCAACGCTTCCCGTAACAGGTACTCCCTGCTGCTCGCTGCCGGTATTTCCGGAGTTATTGGTATTAACAGTGCCGATATCCTCGCTGCCAGCGCTGTCAGCACTTTCCTCACTGTCATCGCCGCTTTCAGAACCTTCCTCCGATTCGTCCTCAAGAGCCTTCTGATGGTCGACCGTATAATACAGCCTGATTATTTCCTCCCGGAGCTGAGTCTTTATCTCAGGGCTGAAGTTCTTGGCTGGGTACTCCGGACTGCCATTGCTCTCGATCTCGATAAATTCGTCCGCCTTTGCCCTCGCCATCTCCTCGGTCATCTCCGGTCTGGAGCTGTAAAGGAAGCGCAGTGAATCAAGGGTCACATCATTGATGTGCTCCTCGACAAAGTTTCTCTTATACGCCTCAGGAAGATAGATAACGTCCTGCGCAAGCATGTTCGTAGGATCGAGCATGCGGTAGCCTGATGACTGTTTATTGTGCAGTTCTGCAAATTCCTGGTTTCTGTCCTCGTCCTCCGTATCACCGTCAAATGCCGTGAAAGTATGCTCTCCGAGCTCAGTTGCTTTGGTCTTTGCCTCATCGGCATCTTCCAGATAATCAATGCTCAGTGTACTGTACGCGCTCAGATCTTCCCATCTGATGAGTTTTTCTTCATTGGCAGCCTCATCCTTATCATCGCCGGGCGCATACGCGTTGGGATCCCTCAGGAAGAAACCGTCGTTGTTTATATTGGTTATGATCTGATAATGTCCATGGGTGCCGTTTGCAAGAAGGATCGCCACAGCTCTGTGCTTGAAGATCTGTTCCCCGACAGTCGACCTGATCGTGCTGATCTTGCGGTCGAAATCGTCCTTCCTGGTCTTATTCTGTCCGTTTTCCTTATATGGCTGGAACTCCCATGCCTTATGGTGCAGCGCAGCTCTGCCGCCGGTCATGTACTTTATAGCTTCAAATGCATCTCTCGGCGCGAGCTGTTCATTGCCGGACTGTATCTTTCTCCTCAGCGCTCCGGCCGTGCTCTTGTCATCGCTTGCCCTGTCCCAGCTGTCACCGTACATACCCTTCAGAAAGGTATCGTCATTAAAGCCGGCCTTAAGGGATGCATCCGTAACGCCCGCTTCCTCACCCTTCTGCCTCAGGAAATTGTCGATAAGGGCAGCCGTCGCCGTCCTGTAGCAGGAGTTGCTGTCAACCTGATGTGACATAACGACCGGAGGCTCCTCGAAGATGAAGCTCTGCCTTTTGGCCTCGGTAACGATTTTACGGAGATATCTGCGTTCCTTAAACGAACGGTTTTTGCTATTCGAAAGTCTCTCTATGGCGCCTATAAGAAACTTATTTTCCATATACTTCTTTGCCGAAGCGGAGGAAAGATCTGAAAGGCCATAGCTGCTCATGATCTCATCAAAGCTGTGTCCGGCCTGGAACTCTATCGTCATGTTCTGGTAGAGTCCTTCTATTATCGTTTTTTCCAGATTAGCGGAGCCGTTTGCGATGTCATTGTCAGGAACAAGCCTGGCAGCGTAATCCGGCTGAAGCTTTCTTAATTTTCTTTCAGGAGGCACTGTTTCCGGATTGAATTTATCTCTTAATTTGCGCTGTTTTTCGGTCATGGAAGCCAGCCGCATCTCAGGTGTATTACGCCTTTGATCGTACATTTTCACAAGCTCAATGCTTGTTTTTCTTGCTTTGCTTCCGTGCTCATATACATCCGCAAAGGCCTCTGCAAAAAACTCAGGATACGCCCCTCTGCCGTATGATCCTGAAATTTCAAATGTATCAAACGGATCACTGAACAGCTTAAACTGACCCCTGGCATGCAGAAAGTCGCCTTTCTCATTCTTTACATCTTCGGTATAATGCGGCAGCTCATCGTCACTCGTTCCTTCGATGCCAAGACCCTTTTTAATGGCCGTATTTATCATAGGAGTGATGGTGCGTCCGCTCTCCATATCCTCATCATCTCCGCCATTGGCATTTACAAGGAATGTATTCAGTATATGGGCGAGTTCATGTGTACCGACAAAGTCAAATGAAGAAGTATTTACCTTTTGGAGTTTGCTGCCGAGTTTCGCTATAGGGCCCTTAATCCTTGCATAAAGTGACGAACCATAAATTGTATCATTTATATTGATGTATCTTAAGGCATCCCTGTCAAGATTGGTTTCGGTTTCCATCATGGTATCGAAATCCATCTTATCCTTGGTGCTTTTGGTGGTGAAGAAATCACCGATAGTTCCGGCAAGTTCAGGATAGTCATATACCATTCTCGCCATGTGCTTGAACACTCGCTTCATATCACTGAGCTTAAGCACATTCAGGCCATCAATATATTTCTGTGAAGGGTTTTCCATATTTCTGCCGGCAAGTCTCGCCAGTACCTTGTAGGCATCGTATACAGTTTCCGCCTTATCGATATCCCTCTGTATGTCATCAAGTCCTGAGATTTTTCCCGGGTTAAACGCATCGGCCTTGAGGCGCTCCTCCGACATCTCGTAAGGGCGCAGAAGAGCATTGGAGCTTGGGCTCATTACATCCTCGTTCGGATGCTGATCCTGCTCCTTTTCATATTCTTTTACAACCTTATTTGCGTCGACGTTTATCCAATCATTGCCGTCGACGACCCTTACTATTTGGTCGCCCTTTTTATTTTTGCCGAACTTTATATCCCCGGCTTCCTTTTTGCGCTTCTCAGTCAGTTCCCTGACTTCATCGTCCTTCTTTTTAAGCCAGGCTTCATGCTCTGCTTCCTCGCTGGCCTTAAGATCCGCATAATACTTCATTCCCTCCGGAGTAAGCTTATAGGCCTCATGCCTCCTTTGGTTTATCTTGGCCTCTTCGGAGATGTTGAGGGGTTCATCGATATCATTGGGGTCGTACAGCTTCTTCCAATTCTGAAGGGGCCGGTCGCTGTTTTCGATCAGTATGGGCTGGCCTTCCTGGCCCTTAATCTGCTGCTGGCCGCTGTTTTCGACCAGGACGGGCTGGCCTTCCTGACCCTTGATCTGCTGCGGGTCGCTGTTTTCAACCTGAACCGGCTGACCGTCCTGACCTTTTTGCTCGTCCTTGATCTGCTGTGAGCCGCTGTTCTGGCCGTCCTGAACACCCTGTCCGTCCTGCTTATTCTGTCCGTCCTGCTTGTTCTGCTCCGGCTGGGCGATGCCCTCAGGAGGCACATTTCCATCTTTCCCGACAACACTCTTTGTGGAAATGTCTCCGTTCTGCAGGTCTGCATCTCCGCCCTGGGCATTCTTTACGTCCTGAATGCCCTGATCTATCTGACTGCTCTGGCTGCCCAGTACTTTCGGGTCCTCCTGCTTCTCCTGCTCCGGCTGGGCGATGCCCTCAGGCGCCGGTTCCTCGCGCTGCTTACCCAGAAAGGCTATCTCATATGATAGCTTAGCGACATTGGACATGTAATCATCTACCGCCGGAATTCCAAATTTCAGCGGAGCTCCGGCTTCATCCTTCGGAACCTTGCTTTTAAGGATATCCTTGTATAATTCGGCTCTGTACCTTTCCAGAACCTCGTTCCTCGAATAGCCCACCTCATCCTTTTCCATGGAATCCAGTATGCTATGGATCCTTCCTGAAAATGCGTGCATGGCCTCAAGGAAATCGAGCGCTGCCTGCATGTAGTTAGGCCTGCCGAGACCGGAGCGTTCGCCAAGATCCTTAAGCGCTTCCTTGTTCTGAATGGCTCTGGCCAATTCGCCCAGTTCCCTGTTAAAGGCCTTTGTCACGTTAATCTTGAACTTATTTCTGGAGCGGTCATCATAATAGCTTATGCCCCTGCTGTCCTTAAACTTTCCCTGTACTATGTTCTTTCGGGCATACGGAACCTCAGGAGCGTGTTCTACGGAGAGGCGGTCGGCATTGGCCTCAAGTCCCGACGACAGATCAGCCTCCATGCCTCCGACCAGGGCATTGGCCTCGACCTTGCCCTGCTTCTGCTGTACCGCATGGGTAAGCTCATGTCCGATGAGGCCTTCCTCGCCCGGCGCCATATATATATCGTTGCCTCTGGTATATGCGTACGCGCCTATCTCACCCGGCTTTGCCGAATCCGTATGAATGTCCACATCCGAAAGATCCACGCCCGATCTTCTCTCAAGCTCCGCTCTCTCGGCAGCAAAAGAAGAGGGACCGGCATAGCTGCTTCCCTCATTTGACGCGCTTCCGCTGTTCGACTCGAGCATATCCAGCATCGACTGGTTGCCCATGCGTCCGGCGCTGACAGAAACTCCGGCAAACTCCGCATTTCCTATGCTTTCCGAGATACCGGCGCCAGCCGACGTCCTGCCCTGTTCAAGCGATCCGGCATGTCCCGGCGCATTCTGCGCGGAGGCGCTGCTCTGCCCCGGCGCATTTCCGTCTATATTTCTTTTATGTAACTGATATTCTGTATAATCATCCATATATTTAATGATCCATCTATTGCTTCAGATCCCGGGCAGCTGCCATTTTATTACAGCCGCCTGCCCATATGGTCATTATAAAGCATTTGGGATGTATTTTCGATTGCAATTTCACACTTTTATTAAAGTAAACAGAAAAGCCACTGCCTTCGGGCAGCGGCTTTTCCGGCGAGGAGCAAAATACAAAGCCCTTACCTCGTCTATCAGGCAATCGTTTCTTTTATTTAATTTCAACTTTATACTTGTACCTTAACGCTCTTGACAATGCAGCATTTGAAAATGCAACTTTCTGATCATTTTGCAGACGCCCTAACACAATTCCCGGATCACGATGAATCTTTTCTGCAAACACTCTGATTGCACCTTCTTCAAATTGGTTTTTCTTCAGAAATATCATATAATCTTCAGGTGGAATCAACTTATCTTCGGCATATTTATCAGCAGCATCCTCCTTACCTTTATATTCACCCTCAAAAGTTATACCATAATTTCCATTTATAATATGGCCAATTTCATGAAATAAAGTAAACCAGAACATGTCCGAATACAGCCTTCGATCATTAACCATCAGCATTACATTCTGACCAATCTTTTTTGTAGCTCCGTCAATCCCGGAACCAGGCAGATCAGGAAGAATAACCAGGATAACACCTGCGTCTGCAAAAGCTTTCTCAATCAACAAACAAAAATCCTGATGATCTGTAGTCAAAGTCAAAGCATAGTCTGCTGCCGACTCAAATTTTTTTTTATCAAACTTGGGGGCCTCTTTTTTTAAAGCCTTATTGATGGCTATCTGTACCATTGCATTCGCTCTGGTTGTGTTTTCATCCTTCATATCTCCGGACACACTTCGAAAACTCACAGCCATATCAGGTTTTGCAAATACACAAAGAGAAGCCACATTCATAAATTCCCGAAGACATTTGATCTGATCATTTGTCTTTCCGGGCAAATCAGGCAAGCCAAAATTTTCTCTAAAATAAGTGTACTGAAAATACTTAAAGATGCGTCTCTCCTGTTCCAGTTCCTTTTCTGATTCAAACTCGGCAATCAAAGCATCATAGCTTTTCTGCAGATTCAGCCAGTACTCTGCAGTTGTTCCAAGCATTCTTGAAAGCTTCATTGCAATATCAATTGACAAGCTCTGCTCTCCGCGCACTAAAATACTCAGATTCTTAGGTGTGGTATCAAGACGGTTGGCAAAATCCTTCTGTGATAAACCGCTTTCATCTATAATTTCTTTGATATAGTATCCAGGATGAAAAGCAATCTTATCATGATATTCAATATAATTACTCATAATGGTTACTTACCTCCTTCACTCCTATAATCCTTACCACTCCGGCAATTTCATCTATATTGCAAGGCACATAAGGTTCCTCATCTTCGTTCAATGGCTGCAGAATAAGGCGCCATGGGTCTTTTCTGTTCTTCACATCTATAGCGAAATATCCTTCATGATCTCCATTTAGTTTATGAAAATGAAACATCGGCATCACTATAATATCCTTAATGACACTTGCCTGCTGCATAGCATTGATTCTGGCAAATAAGCTGACAGCCTATGCATCATTCCCACCAAAAAGCTTTCTGGCAGTTTTTAAATCTGTGCATTGTTTTTCTGTTTTTTTATTGTCATAGACTATCTTCACATTTTCGCTCTTCGAATAAAAATTACCTATCGGGTAATTTTTATTATATCATCAGG
>R11__coassemble_796_pt1 | contig 19427 bp, 16 predicted proteins | sample R11__metabat2_high_PE_001 | metagenome-assembled genome bin R11 | reverse complement strand
TATGATCACAGATGGCTGCCGTGTAAGCGGTAATGTTAAGCATTCTATCCTGTTCGCAGGTGTTACAGTTGAAAAGGGCGCTATCGTTGAGGATGCTGTTGTTATGGGCGGCACAGTTATCAAGGCAGGCGCAGTTGTTAAGCATTGCATCATAGCTGAGAATGTTGTCATCGGTGAGAATGCTGTTATCGGCGCTATGCCTACAGCTGATTCCAACGGTGTTGCAACTATCGGTGCCGGTGTCAAGGTTGGAGCAAATGCTAAGATCGGACCTACAGGTATGATCAGTGAAGACGTTCAGGAGGGTGAAGAAAGATGATCAATTCAAAATACAGCGCTCTTGGAGTAATCTTCCCTAATATTTACGACTCATTAGTTCCGGAGCTTACAAATGTTCGCCTTATGGCATCTATTCCTTTTGCAGCTCGTTACCGCATGATCGACTTTGTTCTTTCAAGCATGGCTAACAGCGGCATTGACGATATTTCAGTTCTTGTAAACAGAAATTATCAGTCACTTATCGACCATCTCGGATCAGGCCGTGAGTGGGATCTCGTTCGCAAGCAGGGCGGACTTCATCTCTTCCCACCTTACGCTACAGGTTCAGAGAACTTCTATGAGGGCCGTGTCGGACTTCTTTCAGGTATCCTTGAGTACCTCAGAAGCAAGAAGGAAGATTATGTTATCATGAGCGATACCAATATCGCTTACAACTTTGATTTTGGCAAGCTTGTTGATGCACATGTTGCTTCAGGCGCTGACGTTACATGCGTATATACAGAGCAGGAGCTTCCGGCATTTGTATACAAGACAGCTACCAACAGATTCGGCTGCTACTATACCTTCAAGGTAGAGGACGGACGTATCACAAAGATCTATGTTAACCCTCGTGAGACCGGTATCCAGAACCTCAGCATGCAGGTTTATATCATAAGCCGTGAGCTTCTTATCAAGGAGATCAGCGAGGCACATGTAATGGGTCATGACTACTTCGAGAGAGACATCCTTCTTCCGAAGCTTGCAAACCTTAATGTACAGGGTTACAAGTACGATGGCTACTATGCACGTATCACCGATATGAAGAGCTACTTCGACGAGAACATGAAGCTTCTTGATGATCGCAATCTTGACGCTCTGTTCAGCGGCAGCCCAATCTATACCAAGATCCGTGACGACAACCCTGCACGCTACATCAAGGGCGCAGCAGCTGAGAACTGCATGGTTGCAGACGGCTGCGTAATCGAGGGTGAAGTTGAGAACTGCGTACTTTTCCGCGGCGTTCATATCTGCAAGGGCGCTAAGGTTAAGAACTGCATCCTTATGCAGGATACAGTAGTCGGCGCTGGCGCTGATATCGAGTATGTAATTACCGATAAGAACGTCAATATCACAGCCGGCAAGGATATGAAGGGCACAGATACATTCCCTGTATATATCACAAAGAATTCGCAGGTTTGATAAACAGCTTCCGGCACTGTCGGACAGCTTAGCTTAAGGCTCTGACAGAAAGACCGGCTGCACAAATGCATAACCAGAACCCGGACGGTAAATTACCGCCCGGGTTCTTTGTGTTAAGGCCGGACCTGAAAATTCAGTTTGACGGATACTTACCGCCGTATATATAATAGGCGTACAGATGAGGCTGATTATGAAAACTGTTGTAATTTTTGATATGGACGGAGTTATCCTGGATACGGAGCGCCTTGTTCAGATATGCTGGAAGATCATATCGGAGGAAACCGGCTATCCGGATCTGTGCGATATGATAAAACAGGGCATGGGAGCGGACCGACCTTCAAGGATCAGACTGCTTAAGGAACGGTATGGTGACGATTTTCCTGCAGAGGAACTGCTTAATGAGTCTTCCAGGATCTTCCATGAAAAGTTTGATGGCAGCATTCCGGCAAAAGACGGAGCGCGTGAACTGCTTGAGTATCTGAGCGCCGGAGGTTACAGGCTTGCGCTTGCATCATCAACACGGAAACAGATCGTGGAGAAGGAACTTGCAGACGTTGATCTTCTTAAATATTTTGAGGAGGTCATCTGTGGCGACATGGTGACTCACAGCAAGCCGGACCCTGAGATATTTCTGCTTGCCGCCCGGAAGCTGGGCGCTGATCCCACGGACTGCTACGTGGTCGAAGATTCCTATAACGGAATACGCGCTGCCTATGCGGCCGACATGCATCCGATCATGGTACCTGACCAGCTTCAGCCTGACGAGGAAATGAAAGCCCTTGCCGAGTTTATAGTTCCATCGCTTGCGGATGTACAGAAGCTTGCCGCCGCCGGCAGCCTGAAGTGAGAATTCCGGTCAGACCGAGAATCTCGGTCAGACTGAGAATTCTGGTCTGACCAAAATTCTCAAATGATGGAAAACATTGAGAAACTCAGTCGGCTGGTAATTTTTATCGGCAGGAAGAAGTCTTAATGAGCGCAGCGTGATTTAATAGCAGCCAGTGAAGCTGTGAAAATCTGGCAGATGTCCGGATATGTAGTCAGAGGAGTGATTTAATAATAATGGATTCAGTTAATAAATATATACTTGAAGAAGGACGCCCGGCTTCAGTTGAGGGCAGACTGGATAAGGAAAAACGCTGCTATGAGCTTCTAGATAGCCTGGGGCTCAGGTACTGGCGCTGCGATCATCCTGACGCAAATGCCAATACCATGGCGGACTGCCTGGAGATCGATGCGATACTGGAGGCAACCGTCTGCAAAAATCTGTTTTTAACGAACAGACAGCATACGCAGTATTATCTGCTGATGATGCCGGGAGATAAAGTATTCAAGACCAAAGAACTCAGCGGGCAGCTTGGCTGCGCAAGACTGAGCTTTGCCACTGCAGATGAAATGGAGTCCTTGCTCGATATAACGCCTGGCTCCATGAGTGTGCTCGGACTAATGAATGATAAGGAAAACCGAGTGCAGCTTCTTGCAGATGAAGACATCTTCAAGGGCGAATTTACAGGCTGCCACCCATGCATCAATACCTCCAGCCTTAAACTCTACACTAAAGACATCTTTGGACCGCTGATAAAGGCCATGCATCACGATGTGATAAAGGTAAAGCTGGTCGGAGAAGCGTAATAAGTATCAAATCAATCATATGAATGTCGAAGCCGCATGGAAGAGATATCCATGCGGCTGTTCATTTTGAGTACGCAGATCATATCAGGCAAAAGTTACAGGTTGAACTCTGTGAACAGCTTTTCCTGATAGTCAGGATCGTTCACACTCCTGATCATATCATCAGTTCTGTTAAGACTGATAAGTATGGAATTAAGTTTGTTGATGCGGTTCTGCCCTTCAGCACGCCCTTCAGCAAGCCCCTCTTCATGCCCGAGCCGCTCGGCTTCCTCCTTCATATCCATAAATAAAACACGTTCTTTCATATATTCCGTTCTCCAGACATAGTTCATCCTGGCTTTATCCAAAGCCTTTGATATACGCAGCGTCAGATCGTCAGATACAGCTCCGCTTTTTATATAGTCGAAAAGCAGCCCCAAAAGACATCTCAGAGTATCCCTGCAGAGAGCGGGATCCTCGTTGATCTTGCCAAACATAAAGTAGTCGGTGTAGTCAAGCTGTTCATACTTTTTTGCGTACGCCATGTGTGTCCTTTCTGCAGGAGATGACAATACTGACAGCATTACTATCTGTATATCTCCTGCCTGTAAAATAAAAATAAGATCCAAGCAGAAAATTTCAGATAAAAAGATGTGCCTCAGGATGAGCAGCTGGCTATACATACAGATCACAACTGAAATATATGTATGGCAGCTCATTATTGATTTGGTAAAAACCGTCTGGAAATAAACCGCTTATGCAAAGATGATAGCATAAATTCGCGGAAAGTAAATTGGACTGTAAGTTGAAAAACAAATGAAAATTTTGTCTATTTCGCTGATGCAATGTGTAATGCGCGCAACGAAGCCTGCCACGCAGAAGTATCGCTTCAGCAAGGATCATAAGACAGTTTACAGCAAACACGAAATTATCGGCTGAGACTGCTTATATAAGCGCCTTAAATACAGGCAGCGCCCTTTCAACCCGCTCAGTCGGTACGCAGTATGCTATGCGGAAATGTCCCGGACAGTAAAATACATCGCCCGGAACCAGCATAAGATTCAGCTCGCGAGCTTTTTCACAGAAAGCGTAGGCGTCACCGCCCGGAGCCTGGGGGAACATATAGAAGGTTCCACCGGGTTCAACACAGCTGTAGCCATATGATGTAAGCGCATTGAAAAGCAGATCCTTGTTGCGTTCATAAACAGAAAGCTCAGAGGTAAGGCCGCATACCTCAGCAACCGTGCGCTGCATAAGCGTGGCAGCCTGGTTGGACCCGATAGTGCGGGAGATCTGCGGGCAGATCTCGATGATCCGCGCAGCCTCGCAGCATTCCGGATTGACAGCAAGATAGCCGATCCTCTCGCCCGGAAGCGAAATGGATTTGCTGAAGGAATAGCATACAAGAGTATTGGCATAGTAATTGGCAGGATAGACAGCCTTGACTCCGCCGAAGATTATATCCCTGTACGGCTCGTCCGATATAAGATAGATCGGATGCCCGTATTCAGACTGCTTTTTCTCAAGCAGCCGGCTGAGCCGTATGATAGTTTCCTCACTGTACACGATACCGGAAGGATTGTTAGGCGAATTGATGAGCACGGCGGCAGTTGACGGATCCAGCATTTCCTCTAATTTCTCAAAATTTATCTGAAAGCCGGAAATGTCTGCCGGCACCACTGAAAGCCTCAGCCCGGCGCCTGCAGTATAAGGCTTGTATTCGGAGAAGCAGGGCGCAAAGGTAATGATCTCATCGCCAGGCATGGCAACCGCCCTGAAGGCATGCGCCAGAGCACCTGCGGCACCGATAGTCATGAAAATGTTGTCCATGCTATAGTGGCAGCCATATTTGCGGTTGAGATCCTCGGCCATGGCCTTACGCACCTCCGGAAGACCGCGGTTCGGACTGTAGCCGTGCAGGCTGAGCGGAGGGAAAGTGTCAACTATATTTTTAATGGTGGAATTGACCTCTGCGGGAGCAGGGACCGAAGGATTGCCAAGGCTAAAATCAAGAATATTTTCAGCACCGATGAGCTTCGCCTTTTCCTGCGCATACTGAAAAATCTCGAAAATTATATCCTTCTCATTCAGCATATCCGTATATGTATTATTGATCATAAGATCCACCTTCCATCATTATTATTGTTTGACCTGAGCACAATCAGCTTAGACATCAAGCCTGCGCACAGCATCAACTATCATATCCGCGGTGACCCTGTACGGATAATGCTCAAGGTCCTCATCCTTTGTCATAGGCTCGGCCCATGCTGCAACATCTTCAACAGTAACGCCTATATCGGAAAGCTTAGTCGGAAGACCGACAGACAGGTTAAAGCGCTTAAGCTCCTCAGCCTCCTCCTCGCGTCCGTCCATAAGCAGAAGAACCAGCACGCCAAAGCCGACCACAACGCCATGCAGATGATTTTCATCGAAATGCGGCAGATTGCAGAGACCATAGAAGAAGGCGTGGGCAGGTCCGCCGTTGTACAGCATATTGTGTTCCTTGGAAACCAGCATGGAAACGTAGCCGGTAGTGATAATGATGGCAAGTGCCGCCTGCTCAAAATCATAGGAAGCCTCACCGCGGATATTGTCGGCGAGAGCTCTTGCGCCATGCTCTTCAAGAGTATCCCAGCACATGCGGCTCATGTTCACTCCGAGAGCAAGGTAATGCGGCAGCTTTTCACCCTTGGCGGAAATGCTTACCTCGTAATACTTCGCATAGGTGTCTCCGATGCCGGCCCACAGGTATTCCTTAGGCGCCTCGGCGCAGATCTGCGTATTGATGAAGACATGCTTTGCTGCTTCATCATAATGCTTGAATTCTGCAAATGTTCCGTCCTCATGGTATATGATGGAAAGCGCGGAGCTTGCCGCGCAGTTTGACACGATCGTCGGAAATGTGAATAAAGGCTTTCCGAGGTCATCGCTTACGAGCTTGCAGGTGTCAACAGCCTTTCCGCCGCCTACGGCAAATATCATGTCTGCGTCACGGACGGCCGCCGTGGATTCGGCGCGCGCAGCAGCCTCTCTGGTGCACTCCTTACCATATACTATATAGTCAAGGATGCTTATCTCAGAGCCGCTTACGGCCTCGTCAATAGCTGCTCTTGCCTTTGAGATGGCAGTCTCGCCGCCGAGGACCACTGCCTTCGTTCCGTATATCCTGCAGAAATGCGGTATCTTTTTATAAGCCTCCGGGCCTACAGTGTAGGGCGCCGGTATAACGCTGTAATTTTCCATATCATGATTCTCCGGTCTGTATATGGGAACCGACCGCCGAAGCAGGCAGCCTCTGACAGGCGCCGGCAGCTTTATTGCGCAGAAGGGTTCGGAATCCCTGTATTAAATGAATTATGAAATAACTGAACCCAATTATAATAAATGTATATTCTCATAGTCAATCTGAAATAATTGCGAAAAAATCTTGCTTAGAATGATCAATTAATGTATTATATACAAGATTCTTACTGCATCGATTTAATAAGGTAAAGTGTTAAGTAGATGCTTTAATGAATCGCGATGGCTGCTTTGGCAAATTATGCCGGCCATTCTGATAAATTATACAGCTGCTTAATAAGCTGAAACGGCTGCTTCGGTAAATAACCGGCCGCTGCATTGGCAGAAACTTAAGAAGAAGCTTCAGCATAAGCTTTAACGGCAGCTTTACAGATCAAGGAGAATATAGTTGTCTGGGACCGGTAATAAAAATACAGATGTCGCTCTGGAGCTCAGGGGCATCACCAAGCTGTATGCGGGTACAGTGGCGCTTGATGATGTAAGCCTCACAGTCAGAAAGGGAGAGGTGCACGGACTTATAGGCAAAAACGGCGCCGGAAAGTCCACACTGGTAGGAGTTATATCCGGCCTGGTTGCTCCGAGCAGCGGAGATATATTTCTCGATGGAGAGAAATACGCGCAGCTTACGCCTATAACGGCCAAAAAGCACCATGTGTCCATAGTTACTCAGGAGCCGCAGGTCGTTGAGGAAAGCACCGTAGTTGAGAACTTCTTCATGCCGCTTTACGACGGGGGAAAGCAGGTCATCGACTGGAAAGAACTCAGCAGAAAGGCTGAGGAGATACTTAAAAATGCAGGCTTCCCGCTTTACGCTCAGATGAAGATGAGGGACTTAAGCATTTCGGAGCGCCAGCTGCTGCTTGTTATAAAGGCCTGCTATGTAGAAAAGGCCGAGGTCATTATCATGGATGAGGTATCGGCGTCGCTCGGTCAGAGAGACCAGCAGATACTGTACCGCATTATAGAGGACCTGGCTGCGCAGGGCAGAACGGTCATATTTATTTCGCACCACACGGAAGAACTGCTTAAGGTATGCACCTGCGTTACGGTCATACGCGACGGCAGAAATGTCGGAAGCTTCGATGTTTCAGGACTCAATAAGCAGAAGCTTGCGGAGCTGATAGTTGGAAATGCCGATTACAATGAGACTGCCGCTGAGGACCTTTCACATATGATAAAGGATGAAGTGGCATTTTCACTTAAGGATTTCACCAGATACGGCAAGTTCAAAAACATTAATCTGCAGATCAGAAAGGGCGAGATCGTGGGACTCGCGGGCCTGAGAGGCAGCGGAAGGACCGAGATATTCAAGAGCATAGTCGGCATAGACCCGTACGACGAGGGTGAGATCTTTGTCGGCGGTGCCGGCAGAAAATACGCTTCACCTTCGGCAGCGCTTAATGACGGTGTTGTATATCTTCCGGAGGAAAGAGAAGCTGAAGGACTTATTGCGGAGGCTTCGATCAGATCCAATCTGACCCTCAGCATACTTGACAGGCTGAGCGGAGCTTTGGGCTTTATAAAGAAAAAGAGTGAGCATGAGCTTTCGGACAGACTGATAAGTACTCTCGATATAAAGGCTGTATCGGACAGCCAGGAGATCAGCCAGCTCAGCGGAGGCAACAAGCAGAAGGTGCTGGTCGGAAAGATCATGGCGCATACTCCGAGGGTCTGCCTTCTCGATGAACCGACCAGGGGAGTTGACATAGAAGCCAAGGAAAGCATACTGCTCAGTATCAACAGGGAGCTGCGCACGGATTCATGTGTGCTTATTACATCGCCCGGAGTTGAAGATCTCATAAAGATATGTGACAGAATACTGGTGCTCTACGAAGGAAAGCTGACAGATTCATTTGAAAAAGCTGAATTTTCAGAGCAGGATATCTACAGAGCTATGCAGGGAGAGGTAATACATAATGAGATTAAGAACTAAAATCGGTCTTGCGCTGCTTGACAATCTGGTATGGGTAATGCTGGCAGCCTTCTTCATTTACAATGCGGTGTTCACACCGTCCTTCTTCACGGTAAGAAACCAGACGAACATACTTTACCAGTCGGCTACTCTCGGCCTGATGGTACTCGGACAGGGTATAGTCATGATGGTCGGTGAACTGGATCTTTCCATGGAGGCAACGCTGGCTTTTGCTCCGGGAGTTACCATACTTCTGGCCAATCAGTTCGGCATAAATCCTGTCATCTGCATACTGATGACTCTTGCGATAGGTCTTTTAGTTGGCTGGTTCAATGGCTTCTGCGTAGCTAAGCTGCAGACGAACTCCTTCCTTCTCACCATGTCCACGCAGATAGTCATGAGAGGACTGGTGCTTTATCTTGTGCCGTTCTCCATTGCAAAGCTTAACGATACCTACACCTTCCTTGGACGCGGAAAGATAGGAAAGGTGCAGTTTGCAGTCATAGCGGTCGGCATCATTTACATAATCTTTGAGGTGATGTTCAGAAAGACCGCTTTCGGAAGGCGTTTCCTGCTTACAGGCGGAAACCGCAGAGCATCCTTTATATCGGGAGTCAATACTGACAGAGTCATGATTTATGCGTTCATGCTCGCAGGACTGCTTTCAGCCGTTGCGGGACTTGTTACGGCGGGCCGCCAGAATGCTGTTTCGAACAGCATGGGTGAGAATCTTGTCATGATGGCATTTGCAGGCGCGATCCTCGGAGGCTGCAGCTTTAACGGAGGAAAGGGTATGCCGATCGGTATGCTGGGAGGTACGCTGCTGCTTGGCATGATCGATAACGCGCTCAACCTTAAGGGAGTGGATGTCAATCTTGTAAGCGCGACAAAGGGTGCGCTGATATTTGTGGCGATACTTCTTGACAGACTCAGATTCAAGCTTACCGGTTACCTCATTCACAATGAAAATATGAGGAGACTCAAGCTGCAGGACGAGCAGATTGCAAAGCAGAATGCGAAGCAGGCCGCAGGGCAGGCGAAACAGTAAAGGCAGTTATTCAGCGCATATATAAGCGGTATTTGCAATACGGTCGGCGGCCTTCTTGCTCATAGGCTTTATGTCTGCTAATCACATATATGCCCAGAGCATGAACGTAAGCAGGCGTCCGTCCTGCGCTGATGCATATATGCTTAATAGTTACATTATAAAAATATAACAAAACAGAGGAGCAAAGAATTATGAAAAAGAAGATATTCGGAGTGATCCTTACAGCAGCTCTTGCGGTATGTACACTTGCAGGCTGCGGCGGATCCGGATCAACAGCATCAACCACAGCAGCTGCGGAAACAACAGCCGCCGCAGCTGAAACTACCACAGCTGCAGCCGCAGAGTCAGGAGCTGCAGCAGTTACCGAAGCAGCCGCAGCAGCGGATACGGCTTCAGGCGACAAGAAGGTCATCGGTATGGTAGTTAAGAATACCACTACTGAGTATATCCAGGCCTTCATGATCGGAGCCCAGGAGAAGTGCGATGAGTACGGCTATGAGCTTCGTATAGTTGACGGCCAGGCAGACAGCCTTAAGATCATGGACGCTATCGACACCTTCATCGTTCAGGGCATCGACGGCTTCATCCTTGCAGGCGCTGAGGATCTGGTAACACTTGTACCGGGTATCGAGAGACTTAATGAGGAAGGCATACCTGTATTTGCAGTAGATACCTGTCCTGAGGGCGGCAAGGTAGAAATGTTCATTACCAATGATATCGTTGATTCTTCACGCAAGGCAGCACAGCAGATGGTTGATGGTATCGCAGCCAAAAACGGCGGAGAGGTTCCTGAGGGCGTTATCATTGAGATCACAGGAGCTCTTGTTGATATGTATACAACAGACTGCCATACAGGTTTCCAGTCTGTAATGGACAACTATCCGCAGCTTACAGTAGTACAGGGTGAAGGCAACTGGAACAATGATGATTCCTTTGCGCGCGCTTCAGACCTTCTTACACGCTACGCTGATACATGCCTCGGTATCTATGTACACACACCTGATATCATGGGTTCGGGCGTTGTAGCAGCCTGCGAGGCAGCAGGAGCAGATCCGGCTGATTACTTCATTTCAGGTATCTGTATCGGAGCAGAGGGCATGAGCCTTCTTAAGGAAGGAAAGCTTTACGCTGTTGTTGAACAGCCGGCTCTTGACATGATCAAGATGGCTGTTGAATATATGCATATGGAGTTTGAGGGTCAGCAGATCCCTCAGATTGGTGATACCATTACAGAGGACGGAGCTCTCTGGTCACCTGCTACGGTTATTAAGAATGAGTACGCTGACGAAGGTCTTACCATGATACTTCAGTCTCCGCTCGTTCCGCAGGAGTGCGATCCTGAAGACAATCGTCTTTACGAGAACCGCATAGGCTGAGTATAATTTTGTGCGGCCCGGTCAGATCATCTGTACCGGGCTTTGCTTAAATGTTATAATGCATAAAGCAAATGTAAGTATCAGCAGGATGCAAAGCAAGTCGCGGGTATCATTTTGACACAGCAGCTGTGTTCAGTATGAAAGTCAGGAGTAGAAATGAAGATAATAAAACAGCCTATGGGCGATAACCACAAGAGAGATTCGCAGGTCACCAAGACAGTAGCGGATATTATGGACAGGGTTCAGCAGGAGGGAGACGCTGCGCTTATCGATTACGCGGAAAAGTTCGACCATGTAAAGCTGGATTCCATAAAGGTAGACGAAGCAACGATCAAGGCCGCATATGATCTGATCGATGCTGAAATGCTTGAGACCATAAAGTTCGCAGCTTCACAGATAGAGTACTTTGCCGAGCAGCAGATGGACTGCCTTAAGGCGCTTGACATACAGAGTAAGATACCGGGTCTTGAGATAGGCCACCGTGTAATACCGGTAGAGCGCTGCGCGTGCTATGTACCGGCAGGACGCCATCCGCTTCCGAGCACGGCTCTTATGACTATCATCACCGCGCGCGTCGCAGGTGTTAAGGAGATCGCAGCCTGCTCACCTGCCTACAATGGCGGAAACACGATCCATCCGGCAGTACTTGTTGCCATGGATATCGCAGGCGCTACCGAGATCTACTGCATGGGCGGAGCCCAGGCCATAGCAGCATTTACATATGGAACAGAGACTATAAAGAAGGTCGATATGCTTGTAGGCCCGGGAAATAAGTTCGTTGCAGAGGCAAAGCGTCAGGTACAGGGCATCGTCGGCATTGATTCCGTTGCAGGACCTAGCGAAGTGCTTATAGTAGCTGATGAGACTGCAGATCCGACCTTCCTTGCCATCGATCTTCTCGGACAGGCAGAGCATGATCCAAATGCGCAGGCTATACTTGTCTGCACCAGCCAGGAACTTATCGACAGGACTCTTCCGGAAGTCGAGAGGCTTCTTGACACACTGGACACAAAGGATGTAGCCGCTGCTTCCTGGAACAGCAACGGTACTGTATACCTTGCAGACAACATAGACGAGGCTATAGAGATATCGAACCGCATCGCGCCTGAGCATCTGGTGGTTTCCACTGCCAATGAGCGTGAGGTGGCTGATAAGCTTAAGCATTATGGTTCAATGTTCGTAGGAAAATATGCGACCGTAGCATTCGGCGACTTTGTATCGGGACCTAACCACACGCTTCCGACCATGAGCACAGCGAGATTCTCAAGCGGACTCTGGGTAGGAAACTTTGTAAAGACGCCGTTCCATCAGTTCATAAGCAAAGAGGGCTGCATGAATCTGGCTCCGGCTACGATGAGATTCGCCGATATCGAGGGACTTCCGGCGCACCGCGACTCCGTAAGACTCAGAGTCGAGAAGGGCTGATAGGTATTGCAGGGCCCTATGCGGAAACCTATGCGCGATTGAGCATCCTTTGTTAAAACGATTCCGCAAAGATACAACCGAATCAACCAGTTTTACTTTAGACTGCAGCTGTCTGCCGACCCGGACGGCTGCAGCTTTGGCATATATTAACCCAATTGGAGAAACACTATGGAAAATTCAAAAATATTCGATGTTTCAGGTAAGGTAGTCCTGATAACGGGAGCAGGCTCGGGACTTGGAGCAGGCTACGCAAGGACCTTCGGAAGAGCCGGCTCAGTAGTTATATGCGCCGGAAGAAATATGAAAAATCTGGAGCAGACGGTGAGTGAGATAAAGGCCGAGGGCGGAAAAGCTGCCGCGTATACGGTCGATGTAACAAAGCGGGACAGCATAAAGGAACTGGTTGCAGCTGTCCTCCGCGACTACGGACAGCTGGATGTGCTTGTAAACAATGCCGGTTATGAAAATATACAGCCGTTTCTGGAGGTTACTCCGGAGGTATATGATGATATAATGGCTGTAAATATGAAGGGCGCATTCTTTATGGCCCAGGAGGCTGCTCAGGCTATGAAGCAGCGCGGAGGAAAGATCATCAATATAGGCTCGCTCGGCAGCTATATCGGTCTGGCTGAGTCCAGTGTCTACTGCTCAACAAAGGGCGGCATCATTCAGCTTACAAAAACCATGGCCATAGAGCTTGGTGAGTACAATATACAGGTAAATGCTCTTGCGCCGGGATACTTTATCACACCGATGACGCAGCCGTTCTACGATGACCCCAAACACAGGGCATGGATAGAGAGCCGTATTCCGCTGCACCAGTGGGGTACCGATGAGGACCTGGCTGGTCCGGTGCTGTTCCTGGCATCTGCCGCCAGCAACTACGTGACCGGAGTTACCATAAAGGTAGACGGTGGCTGGCTCGCAAACTGAGTAATAAGCTAAGCAGTTATGCGAAAGACAGAATAACAGGCTGGCGTACAGGCGGATGAACCGGCATACGTATAGACCAAACAGACAGGCGTATAGGCGGACAGAGCTGCATTGGAAGCAGCGTATGGCATATCTGAGCTTATTAAAAAAAATCAGGAGGGTATTATGAAGGCGGCAAGGTATTACGGGATACATGACATAAGATGCGAGGAAACACCAAAGCCGGATTACGGAGCAGACGAGGTGCTTATCAAGGTTGCCTACGCAGGCATATGCGGTTCTGATCTGCACATTTACAACAAAGGAATGTTCATTATCAATATCCCGGAAACCATGGGACATGAGTTTGTCGGAGTGATAGAGGCGGTCGGCGCAGAGGTCAGCGGCTATAAGCCGGGTGATCTTGTAACAGCGGATCCAATGGTACCATGCGGCAAATGCGCAAGCTGCCTGGAAGGAAGCTATAATACCTGCGAGGGCTTAAGCTTTATAGGCGAATGCCGCCCCGGAGGATTTACGGAATATATAGTAATGAAGGAGGATACGCTTATACGCGTACCCGATGGCGCCGATCTCAGACAGGCTGCGCTCACTGAGCCGCTTGCGGTAGCCCTTAATATCTGCAAAAGGGCAGGCTTCAGGGCAGGAGAAAAGATATGCATCATAGGAGCCGGACCGATAGGGCTGCTTACTGTTATCGCAGCTAAATCGCTTTACGGAGCTGATGACATTACTGCGGTTGATCTCTCTGAAACCAGGCTTCAGCTTGCTTCGAAAATTGGCGCGGACCATGTATACACTGCGCTTCCGGAGGGGATGCGCTTCGATAAGCTTGTTGATGCAGCAGGTGTGGCAGCAACCTTCAATACGGCAGTGCAGCATGTAAGAGCGAATGGAAGCATCTATGTAGTCAGCATATTTGAAAAGGACTTTGTTTTTGATATCAATACCATTGTTTCCATGCAGGCTTCGGTCGTTGGCTGCAATGTCTATACGAGACAGGAGCTTAAGGAGGCTGCGGAGGCCATAGCGTACGGAAAGGTCGATGTGAGCCCGCTGATATCAAGGGTCTTTGACATTTCCGAGTGCGCAGATGCCTTTAAGCTTGCGGCTTCCAGCGATAAGAGCGTCGCAAAGATCCTGTTTAAGCCGTGAAAGATGAAATGCGGATACTACGGAAATGCCGGCAGCTGATGGTCTTGCCGGGTAACAGCAGGGTAAGTGACGACAGCAGAAAACAATAAGAAGCAGGAAGAAAATACGAGGGGTTGACAGCATATGCCTGTGCTTGTAAAAGAGGATATGGAAAGACCGCTGCCTGAGCTTATCAGAGTAAGGCAGAAATTTGACGATACACATATTGAGGACCCGGCTGAGGCAGTAAGGCAGCAGCTTGAGAGGATAGAGATACGGGAGCTTGTAAAGCCGGGCGCAAGGATAGCGGTTGCCGTGGGAAGCCGCGGTATCAGAAACCTGCAGCTTATAGTGAAGACTCTGGTCGATGGACTAACGGAGCTTGGAGCAAAGCCGTTTATAGTCTCGGCGATGGGAAGCCACGGAAACGGCTGCGAGGAAGGACAGCGTGAGGTACTGGCGGGCTACGGTATCACAGAGGAAAGCCTTGGCGTGCCTGTGGTGACCACAGTGGACTGTGTGGAGCTCGGGACCTGCAGGAACGGACGAAAAGTATGGTTCGACAGGGCAGCATTTGAAGCGGATCTGATCATACCGGTAAACCGCATAAAGCTGCACACGGATTTCATAGGCCCGCTGCAGAGCGGTCTCTGCAAGATGCTTGTTATAGGCCTCGGAAACCATAAGGGCTGTTCGCTGGTGCATGAAGAACCTGTGGAGACATTTCCGGAGGTGATCGAGGAGACAGCCTCGCTGATCATTGACAGAGCACCGGTGGGCTTTGGACTTGCTGTTCTTGAAAATGCCTATGACCGTACTTTTATGATCGAGGCGGTGCCTGCGGGAAAGCTTATAAGCCGTGAAAAGGAACTTCTGAAGCTTGCCAGAGAGCGCATGGCGCGCATACTTCTGCCGGAGGCGGATGTCATAGTCTGCGGCGAGATAGGAAAGGATATTTCAGGGGCTGGTTTTGACCCAAACATACTTGGGCGCAGCTCGCTCAGGGATAAATATGAGGTGCCGGTTCCGTCATACCAGAGGCTCGTGCTTACAGGACTTTCCGAACTGACGCACGGAAACGGGCTCGGCATCGGGCTTTTTGATGTAGTCACAAGGGCGGCTGTGGACGCTCTGGACCGTGAGGCTATGTATGCAAATGGTATAAGCTGCAATGCTTTCATTGATGCTTCTATACCGATAACCGTGGAGGATGAAGCCACAGCGGTCAGGGTGGCGCTTAAGGGCTGCCGCGGCATCGACAGGGACGATCCGCGCATCATAAGGATAAAGGATACATTGCATCTGGAGTATATAGAGGTATCACCGGCACTTATTTCTGAGGTACAGAAGATACCGGAGCTGGAGATCGTGCAGTAGAAACCGGCTGTCTGTCTTCAGATATCCGGCTGCAAAGGATAAATTTCAGACGGCCGGACGGTATTGCGGGAACATATTACAGAAACATATTTCATCAGGTAATAACATAAATATGCAGGAAAATACTTATAACAGCAAACAGAACAGCGCACAGGACGGCATCCCGCATAAGCGCCGGGCGCATTATTCGGGAAAGTATCCGAAAAAATTCGAAGAAAAATACAAGGAGCTTCAGCCTGAAAAATACGCTGATACGGTGGAGCATGTAAAAAGCAAGGGGATCACACCGGCCGGTATGCACATTTCCGTATGCGTGGATGAAATACTGGAGATACTGGATATTAAGCCGGGCGAAAACGGTGCGGACTGCACGCTTGGCTATGGCGGACACACTGAGGCTATGCTTAAGGCGCTTTCGGGGCGCGGGCATCTTACTTCACTCGATGTCGATCCTATTGAGTCTGCAAAGACGGAGGAAAGGCTGAGAAAGGCCGGCTACGGAGAGGATGTATTTGCAGTAAAGCTTATAAATTTCGCGGAAATAGATAAGGTCGCTGAGGAATACGGCAAATTTGATTTCCTGCTGGCTGACCTGGGTGTTTCGTCGATGCAGATCGATAATCCGGAGCGTGGTTTTTCATATAAGCTTGAGGGCCCGCTGGATCTGAGGATGGATCCGACAAAGGGCATAAGCGCTGCAGAACGCATAAAAGATATGTCTAAAGACGAGCTTGAGGGTATGCTCCTTGAAAATGCTGACGAGCCTTACGCTGAGGAGATAGCGGCAGCAGTATACAAGGCGCGCAGGCAGGGACATTCTCCGAAAACAACAACGGAGCTCAGGAACATAATTGAGGCTGCGCTTGATTTTCTGCCGGCATCGGAGAAAAAGGAAAGCGTAAAAAAATCATGTCAGCGGACCTTTCAGGCGCTGAGGATAGATGTAAACCATGAGTTTGAGGTGCTGGAGCAGCTTATAGAAAAGCTCCCGGACGTGCTTAATCCGGGAGGGCGGGCAGCGATACTTACCTTTCATTCGGGTGAGGACCGCATTGTCAAGCAGCTTTTCAAGGAGCATTATAAAGAGGGACTGTATGCTGAGATCGCCAGGGATGTTATAAGGCCTTCAAAAGAGGAGTGCGTGAGAAACAGCCGCGCAAAGTCGGCCAAGCTGAGGTATGCAGTAAGAGCATAGCATACAGGTTTACAGCACACAGGTATACAGCGCAGGACAGAAGGGTTTGCTTATGAAAAACAACATGCGATTTAATAATAGTGATCATCAAAAAACTGATCATCAAAAAACTGATAATAGTGGTTATCCAGGGGCCGCGCATGCAAAAAATGTACACACAAAAGCTATAAATGCGAAAACCATAAAAAAAGAAAACATACAAGCCAAAAATGCGCCTGCACAAAGCGAAGTCCGGACTAAAGCGGCAGCTGCAGACAGTGCGTCGGGACAGAAGTGCCCGTACGCGGGGAAATGCGGGGGCTGCAGTTACACAGGTATTGAGTACAGCAGGCAGCTTGAACTTAAACAGAAACGGGCTGAGGAGCTGTTTGGAGAATTTGGCAAGTCAGATCATATTATAGGCATGGAGGAACCATTGCATTACAGAAACAAGGTCCACCATGTCTTTTCAATAGACAGAAAAGGCAATGTGATAACGGGCTGCTACGAGGCGGGTACACATCATGTGGTAAATATTGAGGACTGTATGATCGAGGATGCAAAAAGCCGGGAGATCATAAGCACGATCGCCGGTATGCTTCGATCCTTTAAGATAAGAGTGTACGATGAGGACAGACATGATGGACTGCTTCGGCACGTGCTTGTGAGGCGCGGTTTTAAGAGCGGTGAGATCATGGTCGTGCTGGTCATGGCCTCACCTGTATTTCCGTCTAAAAATAATTTTGTAAAGGCGCTCAGAGAGAAGCACCCTGATATCACTACGATAGTCCAGAACATCAATAACGCGGATACCAGCATGGTGCTCGGAAACGTCAATAAGACCCTTTTTGGACCCGGGTATATAAAGGATGAACTTTGCGGCAATGAGTTCAGGATCTCGCCGTCCTCATTTTACCAGGTAAATCCGGTCCAGACGGAGAAACTGTACCGGACCGCAGTCAGCTATGCAGGTCTCACCGGTAAGGAAAAGGTCATAGATGCGTACTGCGGCATAGGAACCATAGGCATAACTGCTGCTTGCGCAGCCGGGAGCGTTATCGGAGTGGAACTAAACGGAGACGCCGTAAAGGATGCCATACTTAACGCAAAGGAAAATGCTGTGAAAAACATCAGGTTTTTCAAGGCTGATGCCTCAGAGTTTATGGAGCAGGCCGCAGCAGAGGGCGAGACAGCCGATGTGATATTCATGGATCCTCCGCGAAGCGGAAGCACTGAGAAATTCATGAAGGCAGCAGCCGGCATGAAGCCGTCAAGGATCGTCTATGTTTCCTGCGGCCCCGATACACTGAAGAGGGATCTGCGGTATTTCAAAAAGCTGAATTACAGGGCGGTGAAGATACAGCCGGTCGATATGTTTCCTTTTACGGAGCACGTCGAGTGCGTAGTTCTTTTGAGCAAGAGAAATGCGAAGCTAAAGGATTATGTGGAAATCAGTGAAAATGCTGAGGATTACTATAGTGTCAAGCGCGATCGATATTTGAATAAACTGATCAGTAAAAGAAATAAAGGAATGATTGATTAAAATCAAGCTCTGAGAACAGCTATTCGGAGCGAGAGCCATATAATCCTCGACAATATAGTCAAGTATGAGTTCTTTTCCGACCTATATGGTTTCATTGTATATCCCTTATTATAAAATGATTTTCCGGTATTGAGAAGCAATTTTACATCAAGATTCCGGGCATTTCCTCTGATGTCAGCATTGACAATGAAATACAGATTAACTGCAGACTAAAAGCTCTGAAACATAAAAATACACATTGCGTTCGCTGAATGATTATGCTATAATATACACAAAGTGTACTTCAGAATGCGGAGGTCAATATGGAAAAGGCGGATAAGATCAAACAGTTAAGAGAACTCACCGGCATGAACCGCAAGGAATTCTGTGAATATTTTCAGATTCCCTATCGGACGGTATCGGAGTGGGAACGGGACGGCAGACATGCGCCGGATTATCTGGTGCGGCTGCTGGAATACTATATCAGGATCGAGCAGATCACGAAGGACAAGGTGGACGCAAAACCGGATTCCAATCTGGAATCATCTATGCGTGAGCATTTCGGGGAGGATGAGTGAATATGGCAAAGAAGCCGGTAAAAGAAACGATTCATGCCAAGGGATTTGAAATTGGCATTTATACGAATGATTTTGAAAATGAATTTATATCGTTGACGGATATTGCCCGTTATAAGAGCGATGACCCGAATGCGACCATCTGCAACTGGATGCGGAATCGTGAGACCTTGGAATTTCTTGGTCTGTGGGAAAGCCTGCATAATCCGGATTTTAAACCCCTCGAATTCGAGGGGTTTAGAACACAGGCCGGTCTGAACGCATTTACAATGTCCCCTACGAAATGGATCAATGGTGTAGGTGCGATTGGCATTGTTTCAAAGGCAGGACGTTACGGCGGCACCTATGCTCATTCGGATATCGCCTTTGAATTTGCTTCCTGGATATCTGCGGAGTTTAAGCTCTATATCATCAAGGACTACAAACGCCTTAAATTTGATGAGAACAGCCGGCTGTCGCTGGGGTGGAATCTGAACCGAGAGATCGCCAAGCTGAATTATCGCATCCACACGGATGCCATCAAGGACAACCTGCTCCCGCCGGAACTGACGCCGGAACAGATCAGCTTCAAATACGCCAGTG
>R11__coassemble_795_pt1 | contig 19429 bp, 16 predicted proteins | sample R11__metabat2_high_PE_001 | metagenome-assembled genome bin R11 | reverse complement strand
TGCCACCATCATCATCACGATGATGACGACGATGATGAAGATGAGCATGAGCACCATCACCATCATGATGACGACGATGATGAAGACGAGCATGAGCATCATCACCACCACGATGATGACGATGATGAAGATGAACATGAGCATCATCACCATCATGACGGAGAATGCAGCTGCGGACATCATCACCACCATCACCATGGCCATGACGCAGATGAGGTATTCGAATCCATCGGAGAGACCAATGTGCCTCCGATCACAAAGGAGAAGCTTGAGGCTGCTCTCAAGGCGCTTTCGGAGTCGGAGGATTACGGAAAGATCCTTCGTTCAAAGGGCATGATCGAGTCTGCGGACGTTAAGGGCGAGTGGTATTACTTTGACATGGTTCCGGGTGAATATGAGATCAGAAACGGCGCTCCTGAGTACACCGGAAAGGTATGCGTTATCGGAGCCGAGCTTAAGGAAGCTGAGATCAAAAAGCTTTTCATCTGATCCTGGTGAAGCAGCTTGATTTAAGAACTTAACCGGGAAATGCCGGCGCGTTCTTTCAGGAGAATTGAAACATGGATATGATCAAGGATAACGAGATTCCCGTATTTCTTATAAATGGATTTCTGGAATCCGGAAAAACCGAATTTATAACCGCTACTATAGGTGATGAGTACTTTGAGATAGAAGAAGATACGCTGCTTATCGTCTGCGAGGAGGGTGAGCTTGAGTATGACCAGAGATTCCTTGCCAGAAGAAAGACGCATATGGTGGTCATTGATGATCAGGAGACCATGACAAAGGAGTATCTTGCGGAGCTTGCCTCAAGATACAAGGCTGCCAGAGTCATTATCGAGTTCAACGGTATGTGGGATCCTGCTAAGCTGGAACTTCCGGAGGACTGGGTGCTGTATCAGCAGATAACTATGTTCAGCGGACTTACCATGGAGAGCTATCTCAACAACATGAAGGGCCTTATGGGACCTATGCTCAGGGCTACGGAGCTCGTCATTGTAAACCGCTGCGATCCGGCGGCCCAGACACAGCTTCTGGAATGGAAGAAAAAGCTCAGACCTATGCTTAATTCAGAGGCGGCTATAGTCATGGAAGGACCTGAGGGTGAGATACCGCTCGAGACGCTCCCTGAGGAGCTTCCGTACGATATATACGCTCCCGTCATAGATATAAAGCCGGAGGATTACGGTATCTGGTTCTTTGATACCAAGGACAATCCGGAAAGATACAGGGGTAAGACGGTTCAGTTTACCGCCCAGCTTATGAAGTCGAGACAGTTCTCAAAGGACTGCTTTGTGCCGGGACGCATGGCCATGACCTGCTGCGCAAATGATATGCAGTTCATAGGCTTCCTTGCGCACTATAAGAGCATCGGCTCTTATGAGAACCAGGCATTCGTAAAGCTTACTGCAAAGGTAGATATAAAGGAATGCCGTGAGTACGGCGGTGAGGGCCCGTTCCTTGAAGTCGAGAGCATGGCTCTTACATCAGCTATAAAGGATCCGGTAACATTCTGATATGCAGACTGCGAAATACAGGATAATAAGCAAAGCAGAGCCGGCTGAAGTGGAGGTTAAGAAATCACGCTTCATCTGCGCTCTTAAAAATGTCAGGACTGAAGCAGAAGCGGCTGCTTTTCTTGAGGAAATCAGGAAGAGCAACCGCGATGCAAGGCATAACTGCTTCGCCTTCAGGCTCGGTACGCCTGAAAATGTGCTGGAGAGGTTCAGCGATGACGGGGAGCCGCAGGGAACCGCGGGAAAACCGATGCTGGCCATCCTGCAGGGCGCCGGGCTTTATGATGTGTGCGCAGTGGTGACCAGATATTTCGGCGGGACACTTCTTGGCACAGGAGGACTGCTCAGGGCGTATTCCGATTCACTAAAAGCCGGGCTTGAGGCTTCCGAAGAGGCGGATGTGCTTTCCGGGTACAGGGCGGAGCTTTCTGTGGATTACACATTTGCAGGAAAGATAAAGTACGCGGTCGAGCAATGCGGCGTATTTACGGAAAATGAGGAATACACCGATAAGATCAGATTTACATGGCTGATCCCCGAGGATAATGCGGAAAGCTTTAAAGCCCGCATTACCGAGATATGCATGGGAAAGGCTGTATTTGAAAATGAAATGAAGGCTGTGTATTACGGCGGCAGCAGACCGCAGATATACGCAGTGTCCGGTTAAAAACGGTTCATGAGGAGGACATATGATCAATTTTCAGGATGAAATAGCAATGATGAAGCCTTCGCTTGATGTTGATGACATAGAAAGCAGGCTCGCAGGCGCGGATCTGACAGATATGGACGACCTCATGATGATGACTATGGTTGAGAGCCTGAAGACGTCAAACAGAAGGCGTCCGGCGGAGACAACCGGTCTTGGCAGCTTGTCAGAAGAGGTCTGATGGATTACAGCGATTACAGAAAAATTGCAAACGCATATTATAATCTTGGACTTGAAAAAGCCCGCGAGAGCGATCTCACGGGCGCCGCGGCGTGTCTTAAAAGGGCGCTGCGCTATGATAAGACACAGATAGAGGCGAGAAATCTGCTCGGTCTTATCTATTACGAGACAGGAGAGACAGCCGAGGCGCTTGTGCAGTGGGTTATAAGCACCAATTATGATTCCTCCAGGCACAACAGGGCAGACTACTACCTGGATGAGGTGCAGCGTAAGCCGCAGCAGCTTGAAAAGGCATCCTCATCCATAAAGAAATTCAACCAGGCGCTCTACCAGGCGCAAAATGCGGGCGAGGACTTTGCAATAGTCGAGCTTACGCATATACTTAAGGACAATCCCAATTTTGTCAAGGCCAATATCCTGCTGGCGCTTCTCTATATGCAGCAGGGGGATAACCTCAAAGCCGGAAACGCGCTTATGAGAGTCCTTAAGCTTGACCGCGGAAATGCCAAAGCGCTTTATCTTATGGATGAGGTAAAGCAGCATACAGGAAAGGCCGAGGTCGAAGAGAAAAAGATGAAGAATGCTTTTTCCCACCGTATGATGACGGATGACGATGTTATCCTTCCCAAGGTAAAAAAGCAGATCACACCGGATCAGATGGTTATTTTCCTTACCATCGGGCTGATAATAGGACTCATCAGCTTTTACATGCTCATACTTCCGGGCATGAGGAAAAACTACATAAAGGATGCCAATGAAAGACTTGCGGCCAATTCGCAGGAACTCAGTGAACTGAATGCCAGATATACGGAACTTCAGGAAAAATACAGCGCGCTTGAAGCAGGCTACAGCGATGTCTACGGAAAGATGACCGCGCTTGAGGACCAGAATACCGGCTTCGCGGCTTATTACCAGAAGCTTTCAAACATTATAACCTGCTATCAGAGCGGCGCTTATGTAGCGGCTGCCAAGGATTACGTGACGATAGACAGGGACGGCATAACCGAGGAACCGCTTACCACGCTCCTTGCAGAGGTGGACAGGTATATGCAGACGGATGTATTTGACAGGATCGTCACCATGGGCACAACGACCTGGAATACACTTGACCTTAAACAGGCTGAGGAGTATTTTGATCTGGCGCTTGCTATAAAGCCGGATGATCCTATGGCTATGTATCTGAAGGCCAGACTTATACAGTCGCAGGACAGGGATACAGAGGCCAACGCTATATTCGATAAGATCGTAGGAGAGCATCCTGACAGCGTGTACGCGGAAAGATCGAAAGAAGCCAGAGGCTACTGATGCGCAGCGTGCTCCCGGATGAAATCATGGACCGGGACAGGAAACGCGCAGCAGAGGAAGCCGCAGCTTAAGCGAACAGGCTGAAATCAACAGTCTGAAATTAACAGGCTTAACTTAAGATAAAGTCCGGGCTGAATAAAAAAGGCCAGGTGTATATATATCCTTAAATATATCAGAGGAAAGAGTATGATCGAAAAGAGAGAAGACATTAGAAATGTTGCCATAATCGCGCATGTTGACCATGGCAAAACGACACTTGTTGACGCGCTTCTTAAGCAGTGCGGTGTATTCAGGGAAAATCAGGCAGTTGAAGAAAGAGTTATGGACTCCAATGCCATCGAAAGAGAGAGAGGCATAACCATCCTTTCCAAAAACACAGCCATAAGCTATAAGGGACATAAGATCAATATCATAGATACTCCCGGCCATGCTGACTTCGGCGGTGAGGTAGAGCGTGTTCTTAAGATGGTCGATGGCGTTGTACTGCTGGTAGATGCATTTGAAGGAGCTATGCCGCAGACGCGCTTCGTGCTTGGAAAGGCTATGGAGCTGGAGCTTCCGGTAGTGGTATGCATAAATAAGATAGACAGGCCTGAGGCAAGACCTGACGAGGTAGTGGATGAGGTTCTCGAACTCCTTATGGACCTCGGAGCAAGCGATGAGCAGATCGACTGCCCGTTCGTTTACGCTTCTGCAAGACAGGGTGTGGCTTCCATGGATCCGAATGTACCGGGAACGGATATCTATCCTGTCCTTGATGCCATAGTTGAGCATATCCCGTGTCCTGAGGGTGATCCTGAGGCGCCTCTTCAGATGCTTGTTTCCACTATCGACTACAATGAGTATGTCGGAAGGATCGGTGTCGGAAAAGTTTCCAACGGTATTATAAGAGTCAACCAGCAGGTGACCCTCTGCAACCATCATGACCATGACAAGCTTATCAGAACAAAGATATCAAAGCTGTATGAGTTCGACGGACTTGCAAGAGTAGAGGTGCAGGAGGCAAAGATCGGTTCCATAGTAGCTATCTCAGGTATACCCGAGATACATATCGGAGACACCATCTGCGATCCTGAGCACATCGATGCCATACCTTTCCAGAAGATATCCGAGCCGACCATTGCCATGTATTTTATGGTAAATGACTCGCCGCTTGCGGGTCTTGAGGGAAAATACATAACATCAAGACATATCAGGGAAAGACTGTTCAGAGAGCTTAACACAGACGTTTCGCTCAGAGTCGAGGAAACAGACAGCACAGACTGCTTCAAGGTATCCGGAAGAGGCGAGCTGCACCTTTCCGTGCTTATCGAAAACATGAGACGTGAGGGCTATGAGTTTGCCGTATCCAAGGCAGAGGTGCTTTATAAGACCGATGAAAGAGGAAAGACTCTGGAACCTATGGAGATCGCGTACATAGATGTTCCGGAGGAGTTCAGCGGAGTAGTTATCCAGAAGCTTACGCAGAGAAAGGGCGAGCTGGCAGGTATGTCTTCTGTAAGTGAGGGCGGAAACGTAAGGCTTGAGTTCAACATTCCTTCAAGAGGACTTATCGGATACAGAAATGATTTCATGACAGATACCAAGGGAAACGGTATCATGAATACGGCATTTGACGGATATGCTCCTTACAAGGGAGACCTTTCCTACCGTCCGACCGGATCACTTATCGCCTATGAGGCAGGAGAGAGCATCACCTACGGACTCTTCAATGCCCAGGAGAGAGGCCTGCTGTTCATAGGACCCGGTGTAAAGGTCTACAGCGGCATGGTCATCGGACAGTCTCCGAAGTCAGAGGACATAGAGATAAATGTCTGCAAGACCAAGAAGCTTACCAATACGCGTTCTTCAAATGCAGACGAGGCGCTCAGGCTTGTTCCGCCTAAGATCATGTCACTTGAGCAGTGCCTTGACTTCATTGATACGGATGAGCTGCTTGAGGTAACACCGAAGTCGCTGCGTATCAGAAAGAAGATACTCGATCCGCTCCTCAGAAAGAGAGCATCCTTCAAGAAGGGCTGAACCAATCGGGATCAATGATACAGCAGTCTGAATCATGAATCGCTGAAGATTATATGTGAATGTTCCTGCCGGGATTAAGGCAACTGTACCCGGCCGGATTTTTTTCAGACAAAACGGGACCGATGATGGAAATGGTCCCGTTTTTTGTGCGTTATAAGCCGGGAGAACGATTGCTAAGCATGTTTAAGAGGTCACACGATTCGTAAGCCCGGAGTAATGCGGAATCGCATGCCGCGGGCAGAATCAGATGGTGCAGAAGGCTAAAGATGATGCTTCAGCGGAATCGTATGCCGCGGGCAGAACATGCATTTACAGATCGTGCACATCAGCAGGCGAGCAGGAACGGCAAAGTTCAGTCATGCAGAATGTCCGTAGAAAATTGCACTGTCTGAGCGAAGCGAGTTTGCAATTTTCGAGGTAAATTCAAATGGCTGAACTTATGCCGCCCGCGAAGCCGATGCCGTGCCGGGCGTAAATACATGTTCTGTCCCGTACCGCGCAAGCGCCTCAGCGTTTTTTCGCTGCGTAGGCTGTGATGGCAGCCAGCGTTTTGCTGTCCTTTATCTCACCCTTGTATATCTTATCGAGAAGCTCGTCCAGGGTGAAGGTGAGCACTTCTATGTCTTCGTCCTCATCCAGATGCTGCGCTGTCTTTGTCATATTGCGCGCAACGAAGATGTCTATCTCCTCATCGAGAAAGGCCACTGTAGTGTTTACCCTGATCAGGAATTCAAGAGCATCGGGTGAACTTACCTTCCAGCCGGTTTCCTCTTCAAGCTCGCGGTATGCGCAAAGTATGCGCGGTTCGTCAGGACTGTCGACCTTGCCGGCCGGAAGCTCAAGCGTATATCTGTTGAGCGCGTTGCGGTACTGCCTTACAAGTATGATGCGTCCGTCTTCTGTTATGGGAAGTACGGCGGCTGCTCCGTCATGATGGATAAAGTCCCAGACGGCTTTTTTGCCGTTAATATCCATATAATCCTTGTAGACCTTGAGGATGGTGCCCTGGTACGCAAGCTCTCTGCGCTCCCTTATTACGTGGTTCTCATTTGCGTTTTCCATAAAAATGTCCTTTCGTTTGTCAGATACTTTCATCATAGCATGAGTTTGCCTGAAAATCATTGCGGAAATGTATTTTATCGTGATAAGATATAGGGAAGAATGCGCAGGCGGCCATGACCGGACTGTGACTGTATGCAGACCGGCGGCTGGGAACATGAAAGATCCTGTACGCGACCGGTTCCGGAACACCGGATAAGGATATATGATATCGGAGCAGAGCGCCGTTACGGCTCTGAGGCAGCACTATGCTTAACAGGGAAAAGGTCAGACTGATGACGGATCTGGCCATTTACGAGAAAAACAACAAAAACACAGTATTTGAGGTGAATAATTACTATCTGTTTGATTACATTATCGGGCAGGTGTTTTCTTCGTTTATAAGATATTCACTTTGTTTTCTGCTGCTGTTTTTTATATACCTGGCCGTAAGCGCCGATGAATTTTTCTATAATATCAATCTTAACGGTATTATGGAGACGCTTACAGGAGTGGGGCATATTTATGCGGCCGGGCTGGCAGTGTATCTGGCTATTACGGTGCTGATCTATGCCATGCGCTATAAAAAGGCGCAGAGCGGCGCAAGGCTGTATGTTACAAGACTTAAGAGACTCGGCAGAAAGTATTATTATAAAAAGAGTGGGGAAACATAAGTGTATTATGTTATCAGGACAAGAGATGGGATAAGGGATTTTTACAACGAGCATGATCTTGTATTGGGGCCGTTGTTTAAGTTTGTCATCGCATTTGTCATTTTCAATATTATCCAGCATTATATAGGAAGCATGGCGCTGCTTTCGAAGATGTCCGTTATAGCGGGAGCGTCTTTGATATGCGCGTTCCTGCCGTACGGGTTTATGGCGCTTGCGGCTGCGGCTTTCGCACTTGGCAATGCATATGCGGCGTCACTGCCTTTATGCGCGCTGCTTTTCATATGCCTGTTCCTTGTATGCTTCCTTTATCTTGGCTTTAAGCCCGGGAAGTCGGTGATCATCCTGCTTACGGTCACGGCGTATATGCTGCACATTCCGTTTGTTGTACCTCTTATAGCGGGTATTGCTGTCGGAGCTCTTTCGGCTTTTCCTGTTTCAATAGGGGTAGTACTCTGGACTGTCATTGAATATTTTCATGTCAATATGCACCAGCTTGAAAAGGGCAGCATATCGGATGGCACTGAGATACTCAGCAGCTTTCTCGATATTGCGAGAAGCATAGCCGGAAGCGACACTATGGTGATTATGGTGCTTGGCTTTGCATTATGCTGCGCAGCGGTCGGCATCATTTCCAGAAGCAGCGTATCCTACGCAAGGAGCATAGCGGTCATTGTCGGAGCGCTGGTGCTTGCCGTGTTTACGGTGATGTACGGGCCTCTGATGAACGGAGTCGGGCTTCTGACTGAACTCATCATGCTTTTCCTGTCGTTTATTATCGCGCTTTTTTACGAACTGATACTTTATTCGGCGGATTACAAGCATATAGAGCGCGTGCAGTTTGAGGATGATGATTATTATTACTATGTCAAGGCTGTGCCAAAGGCCAGGTATGACGAGGATGAGGAAGGTTACTGAGGTTGACGGAGTTTATTGAATCGATAACCGCATATTTTTCGATACTGTCGACATTTACGTTCGTGAATGCGGTAGAGGTGATAATTATCGCCTTTATCATTTACGAGCTTCTTCTGCTTATCAAAAACAGCCGCGCATGGACTCTGCTGAAGGGCATACTGGTCATACTGGTATTTACTCTTGCGGCAGCTATATTCAGGCTTGACAGCATACTGTGGCTGCTTGAGAAGATATCTGCGGTGGCAGTTATTGCGCTGGTCGTTGTATTCCAGCCTGAGCTGAGAAAGATACTTGAGCAGCTGGGCAGCCAGGGCTTTATGTCGGGCATACTGACTATGAATGATAAAGGGAATGCCGCTGTCATGTCGGATGAAACTATCGAGGCTATAGTCAAGGCGACCTTTATTATGGCCGGTAAGAAGACCGGTGCGCTTATGGTCATAGAGCAGAGCGAGTCGCTCAGCGATATTGAGAAGAGCGGTATACAGATAAACGGTATATTGAGCTCGGGACTGCTTATCAATATATTCGAAAAAAATACTCCTCTGCATGACGGCGCTGTTGTCATCAGGGCCAATGAAGTGGCGGCTGCGACCTGCTACCTTCCGCTTTCGGCAAACCAGACCATCAGTAAGGATCTGGGCACAAGGCACAGGGCTGCGCTCGGTATTTCCGAAGATACGGACAGCTTTACCATTGTTGTTTCCGAGGAAAACGGCCACGTATCAGCTGCGGAAAACGGTCAGCTTACGCGTATTTATGATGCTGATGAGCTGAGGGCGAAGCTTGCAGGACTGAAGCCTGCTGAGGAGGATACCGCTAAGCCAAAGTGGTGGAGAGGATGGACCAGAAATGGAGAAGATTAAAGACTGGTTCAGAGAAAATAACGGGCTTAAACTGCTGTCGGTAGTCATAGCCTTTATAGTATGGTTAAGCATTGTCAATGTCTCCAACCCTGAAGTGAGGAACACTGTGACGGTGAACCTTGAGATAAGGAATGCCGATGAACTTGAGGCAGCGGGAAAGACTTATTCCTTTGATGATGAGAGCGTACGCGTAAGCTACCGCATAAGGACTGCCGAGCGGAGCCGTGTTTCGGCGAAGGATTTTAATGCGTATGTGGATCTTTCGGACTATTCGGTCACGGGCGCTGTACCGGTCTATCTGGAACTGTCATCTACTGCTGAGGCTCTTGTCACAGGCACATCAGTGGATCCTGTGGTTATACACGTAAACGCTGAAGATATTCAGGAAAAAGAGTTTGAGATAAATGTCAGACTTAACGGCAACATCGCAGATGGTTATATTGCCGCTGAACCTGAACTTACCAGGAAAACGCTGATCGTCAGCGGACCGGTTTCTTCGATCGGCTCCATATCAAGTGTCGGTATCGAAGTCAATGTCAGCGGACGGAATGAGGATGCTGACGGTATCGGAAATATCATCTTTTATGATGCCAACAATAACAGGATGAATATTGATTCAAGGATCAGCTACGACCGCAGCATTCAGTACCATATCCCTGTTTATCCGGTCAAGAGCTACAGCATCAACGCAAAGACCATGGGTACGCCTCAGGAGGGCTATGTGCTTGAGTCTGTCGAGATCAATCCGACCTTTATATCCGTATACGGACCGGAGGAGGAACTTAAGAAGTATTCATCGGTAGATATACCTTCAGAACTCCTGGATATAACCGGGGCTACCGAAAATATTAATATGTCCGTTGATATCTCGTCGGCGATCCCCGAGGGCATACACCTTGTTCAGCCGGGCAGTGAAGTGGCTGTTATCATCCGCATCAGGGAAGTCGTTGAGACAACTGTTGTCATAAGACAGGAAGGCAGACCTGACGGAGCAGCCGGACGAGGCGGACAGCCTCAGTCCGCAGATGTACGAAATAATGAGTCTGAAGGACAGAATGCCGACGGACAGGGCGGCAGTACGGAAAATCAGACAGTACACAGCGGCGAAGCTTCGGCGCAGCAGGGCAGCGGTAATGCTGAACATGACACAGCCGCAGCTGAAACCGTGGCCTCAGGCGCAGCCTCCGGCATATCTGAGACTCAGGAACATAAGGATATAAGTGAAAAGCAGGAGGAAACCTCATCCGTTGACAATAATGTTGTGATAGATCCTGCTTCTGCGGGAAACGGACCTGAAAACGCACACAGCGCTTCGGCTTCGGTCCAGGATGCGCCTTCAGAGGCTTCAGGCGGTACTGTTGAGATAGCAAATGCGCCTCTTGAAACTGTGCAGTAATTATATGGATATTGTTTTTCTTACAGCTTTATACTGGACGGGAAGTTTTTTATCAAGGGCCGGATATGATCTTATATCCGGTCTTATTGTTATATGCGCTGCGGGCGGACTTTATGTTTATTACTGCCGCAGAAGCGGTATGCTCCTTGATCCGCAGGGGCTTTTCTCTCTGGCGTTCATCGGCGGAGCAGGTGTGTCTCTTCTGAAGCTTTCCATGCTGCAGAAGGCATGGAGCGCGAAAACCTTTTTATGTATATACCTTGCCTGGCTTGGGTTTGCAGCCGGAAGCCGCGCGGCAGGATATCTGCAGAGCCGGAGCGCAGACAGAGTGCGGAAATCATGGAGATCCGGAAACGAAGCCGGGCCGCAGACTGCAGGGCAGGACGGAGCTTATGCCGGAACATTGACTGTGAGGAATGCCGGAAAGCCCGGTTTATGCCGCGGCGCAGACGGCCCGGCAGTCAGGGAGCCGCTTCCGGGCAGGACCTTTGCCTGCCGCAGGGAGATATTTCTGCTGATAGCTGCGCTTACGCTGGTTTCCTATGCGGCTTTTGCCGTTGAAGCGCTTCTCCTGGGCTACATACCGCTTTTTACGGTTGATACACCGCATGCGTACTCGTACTTTCATATAAGCGGACTTCACTATTTTACAGTGCTCTGTGTGCTGGTGCCGTCGCTTATGGTGGTCTATGCCTACAGTCTGGGTAGTACGGAGAAAGAGCACAGGACAGAGGCCTGGGCAGCGCTGCTTTTCACGGCAGCGGCAGCAGTTCTTCCGCTGCTGCTGGTCTCAAGATTTCAGCTTATATTTGCGTTTGCGCTTGCCGGGATGTCGCTCCTGCTTATAGAGGGGAAACATTTAAAGGTTTACATAAAACCGATGACGATAGCGGCAGCGGCAGCAGCGTTTGCGCTTCTTGTCATTCTTTATGTCTTCCTGTCCTTTGAAAGAGCCCACAGCGTTGAGTATCTGAACGGCATATTTGAGATGAAGAACAGCCGGATGCCGATCTGGATAACCCAGCCGTATATCTACATTGCCAATAATTATGACAATCTGAACTGTCTGATCGAGGAGCTTGGAAGCTTCGCTCACGGACTGAGAATGCTTTTCCCGGTGATAGCGCTCTCAGGTCTCAAATTCATAAGGCCTGAGCTTTGCGCCTTTCCTCTTTATATTACAAAGGAAGAGCTTACCACGCTGACGATCGTCTACGATGCCTACTATGATTTCGGACTTCCCGGAGTGGCTGCATTTACATTTGTTATGGGAATTGTGATGGGGATCGTTAAAGTGTGGATGTGCCGTGCGGTTAACACTGAAAATGTGAAGTCGGAGAGTTATGTTAACCCTGTGATCTATATTGCCGCGGCGCAGCTCAGCTTCTACATGCTGTTTTCATTTTTTACCACCTGGTTCTCAAATCCCGCGACCTGGTTCTATCTGGGAGTAACTGTGATCATGTATCTGTTTGTATGGTACAGGATGCGCAGGCAAAAGCGAACTGCTTCTGTTATATGAAAGGCGTTCTGCCATAAGAGCGTAAACAATCTCAGCTTTAACAGTTCAGAGCGGCTGGGGGGGATTCCCGTATCATACGTAAACATTTCGTTTTTTTTACGATTGGTTTACAATCTTTGCCGTCGGCTTGACTGAAGAACGCTGAAAACATATATTTTTAGAAAGGAGCGCATAATCGCCATAACTGTTATTTCTGCCGTTCATGGGTCATGCGCTTTATATTGGCAAGCAGTGAAGCGGATTGCTGATATCATTGACAAAGCAAAGAAAAAACATATTACTTTAAGGTAGTGTGATGCTAAGCAGCTGCTTCCGTAAGCAAGAAGCGAAGCGGGCTGCGATATCATTTGACGAGGAGATGGATATGAGTCTTTCTTTCAGAAAAACGGGATCAATATTTCTCTGGACTGCTGCGGCTGTGATCTGCATTATCATGCTTTCCGGGCGGACTTATGCTGAACCTATGTCGGTATCCTTCAGCGGAAGCAATGGCATGGTTGGTCCGGGATTTCAGTATATAGACAGTACAGGCAATGTTTCGGTGATACCTGAGGACGAGAGAGTGCTTACTGAAGAAAGCACAGCTTCAGGCGGAGCATATGCGCCTGCAAAGCCGTCTATTTCAGCGGCATCAATGGATAAGAACATGGAGCCTGTCTTCGGCGGAAGCTATGAGAAGGCTGTTAAAAATGCCGACGGAACCTACACCTACAATGGAAAGGTCTACGCAAAGTCAGACAGCTGGGGTGTGCATAAGCTTACAGGCTACGGACCGGATGGCGGTACTAAGACCTATTCGGGAAAGTATGCTTCTGCCAACCATACGGTTTCGGCAGCTTCCGATCTTCCTATCGGTACTGTGGTCATTATCGAGGGAGTCGATGGTCCCGGAAAGTCTGATTACAATGGAGTATATGTAGTAGAGGACAGAGGAGGGGCTGCTGTTGAGGGCGGCATAGTTGATATTTTCTTTGATACGGAGCAGAAGGCTTCAGCTGTAACGGCTGCCGGCTGGACAACTGCTGAGGTATGGATAGCCGTACCGGTGTGATGTGCTTTGAACGATGCCGATAGAACGGAGCTTTTAAGGGCTATGCCGGAAAAACAGTGTTTTGAAAAACATCATTTCCTCCGATAGTGTTCCGGGAAAATTTAATGCTTCTGTTGTTAGAGGGTGAATATGAAACAGCCTTTGGAAATATATATACATATTCCTTTCTGCGTTAAAAAGTGCAATTACTGTGATTTTCTGTCATTTCCATCCGACAGAAACAGTATATATGCTTATATGTGTCAGCTTGTTACAGAGCTTGCCGGAACTGCCCGCTTATGCAGCGGGTATGAGGTAAGCTCTGTATTTATTGGCGGCGGAACCCCATCGCTTATTGAAGAAGAGTATATAACAGCCGTCCTTGATACTGTAAGAAAGCGTTACAGAATGTCGGACAGAGCCGAGATAACCATAGAGTGCAATCCGGGAACGCTTACTGCAGGAAAGCTTGCGGCATACAAAGAAGTCGGCATCAACAGGCTCAGTATCGGACTTCAGTCAGCTGACAATGCGGAACTTAAGATGCTCGGCAGGATCCATACCTTTGAGGATTTCCTGAAGAGCTATCAGGCGGCGCGCATGCAGGGCTTTGACAATATAAATGTGGATCTTATAAACTGCATTCCCATGCAGACGCTTAAAAACTGGAAGAAGACACTGAAAAGCGTGCTTATGCTGAAGCCTGAGCATGTGTCTGTCTACAATCTGATAGTTGAGGAGGGTACTCCGTTCTGCGAGATGGAGAAGAACGGACTGCTCATGCTTCCCGATGAGGATACTCAGGCTGAGATCGATCAGTATACGAGGGAATACCTGGAAAAGCAGGGCTACGGCAGATATGAGATAAGCAACTGGGCAAGAAAAGGCAGGGAGTGCGCGCACAATAAGGGCTACTGGACAGGCGTGAGCTATCTTGGCTTCGGCTTGGGCGCTTCTTCGTATTTCGAGGGCTACAGGTGGTCGAACAGCCGCAGCATGGATGAATATATGAAAGCGGATTTCAATGATCTTGAGAATTCCACGGCGCTTATACGCAAGGATATGCGCAGGATCGACAGGAAGGCCGCCATGGAGGAATTCATGTTCTTAGGACTGAGACTGGTGGAGGGAATTTCCACGACCAGGTTCCTTACGCAGTTCGGACAGCGCATAGAGTCCGTATACGGGGATAAGCTTGATAAGTTTATTGAAGAGGGCTTTATGACTGGCAATGAGTTCAACTACCGCTTTACAGAAAGAGGTATGGATGTAAGCAATCAGCTGCTCAGTGAATTTCTGCTGGAGTGAAACAGGATACCTGCTGCAGGAGTCCGGCCGGAACGAAATGCCGTGGAGCATGGTTTTGACCTGAGTGAATTGCTGCGAAAATGATCCGTCACCTCAAGATGCTGCAAAAACCGACATACTGAAAAAAGATTCAGTCAGAAGTGAAAAGCCTGAAAAAATAATTTCGGCAGATCCGACTTCGGCATAAAGAACGCCGTCAGGGCTTAGGCTCCGGCGGTGTTTTTTATGCGTGCGTATCGCACGATCGGGCAGGAAGTGGAAAAGCTGGGTCTGCTCGATTGCGATAAGACCGGAGAACGGCCGCTAAGCCTGCTTAAGCGACCGCCCGGCAAAACATTTTCAGATTTCATGTTTTTCACAGAATGTTTATAATTAATGCTCTTGACAAAGCAGTGGCAGTGGTTTATTATGTGCGTGTTAGCAATCGAAGGATAAGAGTGCTAACAGAGATGACAGAGAAGTACCGGTGCTGATCGCGGCAATACTGACAGCAGCATGGAGCTTCGATAGTAATACAGCGGATACGGTCAGGCGGCTGAGGCCGGCGGGTATGCTGCTGGTATTACTGTTTTAAGGCAGGGACATGATGGAACTTGATGAGAGAAAGATCACCATATTAAAAGCTATCATAAAGAACTATCTCGATACGGGAGAGCCTGTCGGATCCAGAACCATTTCCAAGTACTCAGGCCTGAACCTGAGTTCAGCTACCATCAGGAATGAGATGAGCGATCTTGAGGAGATGGGATACATTATCCAGCCGCATACATCTGCCGGACGTATTCCTTCGGATAAGGGCTACAGATTTTATGTAGATGAAATCATGAAGGAAAGCGACAAGCGTGTCAGTGAAGTGACCGACATGATGGTCCAGAGAGTGGATAAGCTTGAGATGATGCTGAAGCAGCTTGTCAGATCGCTTGCAGGTGAGACCAAGTATGCAGCGCTTATATCCGGACCGAGCATCTCGGAAAACAAGCTCAAGTATATGCAGCTCAGCGTTGCGGGAGAAAGACAGCTTCTGCTGATTCTTGTTCTTGAGGGCAATGTCATCAAGAACGAAGTCATCCCGATAGATGAAACACCGGACGGCAATACGATACTCAGCCTTACGATCATGCTTAACAATTACCTCAGCGGGCTCAGCCTCAATGAGATATCGCCTAAGCTGGTGACTGAGATCATGATACAGGCCGGAGACCATGCGCAGCTTGTGAAGTCAGTACTTGATGCTGCGATAGATATGATCGGCGCGGAATCAGGCGACAGAGACATTTTCACATCAGGCGCGACCAACATTTTCAAATATCCGGAGCTTGCTGATGTGACGAAAGCATCACAGCTCATATCGGCATTTGAAGAAAAGGATGCGCTTAAGCAGATGGTTGCGGATGTGGCTGAGAGCATACCTGAGGAAGGAGAGGCTTCCGGAAAGCTTCAGGTATTCCTCGGAGGAGAGGGCCCGATAAAAAATATGCAGGACTGCTCTCTTGTAACCGCTAAGTATGAACTTGGCGATGGCATGAGAGGAGTTATCGGAGTTATAGGACCTAAGCGTATGGACTACGAGAAGGTCGTCGGTACGATGCAGAACATCATGGCCCAGCTTGACAAAGCATTTAAAAAAGACGGACAGTCCGCAGACGGTGAAAAGGATCAGACTGAGTAGCTAAAAAGCAAGCAGGCAAACGGGCTTATAAGCATGCATGATGGCGAACAGATCCATAAACAGAAACTTCAGCTTAAGCGGATTCATTTGAAGGGCTGTTCTGAAGGATGCGGAAGGAAAATGTCACAGATGATACATTAGGAGCAGGATATGGCAGAAGAAAAAAGCACTGTTACGATAGATGAAGAGATAATGGATAATGACGCTGGGACCGGAGAGGCTGCAGCAGGAAGGCAGGATACAGCAGAAACGGCGGAGGCTGAGGAGCAGAAGACCGGAGCTGCGGATGCAGAAAGTGCGGAAGGAACCGGCAGCGGGGAAGATAAGTCCGTAGCAGACAGCGCAGACGGCGCAGACGGCGCTGCTTCTGAGGAAGCTGCTGATGCGGAAACCGAAACCGAAGCGGCCGACGAAGATCCGGCAGCAGCCGGAGACACTGACGGAGACGCCGCGGAAGATGGCAGCGCAAAGGGTCCGGCTGACAGCAAAGATAAGAAGATAGATGAACTGACCGATAAGTATAAGAGGCTTTTTGCCGAGTTTGACAACTACAGAAAACGTACTGAGGTAGAAAAGTCCGGCATGTTTACAGACGGACAGAAGGCAGTGCTTCTCAAGATACTTCCGGTCATAGATAATTTTGAAAGGGCGCAGGCAAATGTCCCTGAGGAACTTAAGGGAACAGCCTATGTAACGGGAGTTGAAAAGATATATGAGTCCTTTATGGCACTTATGAAGGACGCGGGAGTAACTCCTATAGAGACCGAAGGACAGACCTTTGATGCCAATCTTCATAACGCAGTGATGCATATTGAGGATGAGAACTACGGCGAGAACGCCATAGTCCAGGAACTTCAGAAGGGCTACATGTTCAAGGGCAAGGTGCTTAGATATTCAATGGTTCAGGTGGCCAATTAAATCCGTCAAATATTTAATGGCGGAACATAACGGAACACAGTCCATTTTTAAATAAATACCGTTTTAAACAAACGGATCTGAAAAAAGAAATTTACTGTTTTTGAGGCGGCTTTAAAGTAAGAGCCGAGGACAGAAAAGATACGGAGGAAAAGTCATGAGCAAGATCATAGGAATCGATTTAGGAACAACAAACAGCTGCGTAGCAGTTATGGAAGGCGGAAAGCCAACAGTTATACCGAATGCCGAAGGACAGAGAACAACACCTTCAGTAGTAGCATTTACAAAGACAGGTGAGAGACTTGTAGGAGATCCTGCAAAGCGTCAGGCCATCACAAACCCGGACAGAACCATCTCATCCATCAAGAGACATATGGGTACCGATTACAAGGTAACTATTGACGGCAAGTCATATACACCTCAGGAGATTTCAGCTATGATCCCTCAGAAGCTTAAGGCTGATGCCGAGAGCTATCTTGGTGAGAAGGTAACAGAGGCTGTTATCACAGTTCCGGCTTATTTCAATGACGCTCAGCGTCAGGCAACGAAGGATGCAGGTAAGATCGCAGGTCTTGATGTAAAGCGTATCATCAACGAGCCTACAGCTGCAGCTCTTGCATACGGCCTTGAGGAGGAGAGCGAGCAGAAGATCATGGTATACGATCTCGGCGGCGGAACATTTGATGTATCCATCATCGACATCGGAGACGGTGTAGTTGAGGTTATGGCTACCAACGGTGATACATACCTCGGTGGTGATGACTATGATAAGTGCATCATGAACTGGCTCGTAGAAGAGTTCAAGAAGGCAGAGGGCGTAGATCTTTCCAAGGACAAGATGGCTATGCAGAGACTTAAGGAGGCTGCAGAGAAGGCTAAGAAGGAGCTTTCAGCTGCAACTACCACCAACATCAACCTTCCTTTCATCACAGCAACACAGGAAGGACCTAAGCACCTTGATGTAACACTTACAAGAGCTAAATTCGATGAGCTTACAGCTGAGCTTACAGCACGTACAGACAACCCTGTAAGAAATGCCATGAGAGATGCAGGCGTTGTAAATGCCGATCTCGGAAAGGTACTTCTGGTTGGCGGATCAACACGTATGATCTGTGCCCAGGACGAGGTTAAGAAGCTTACAGGCAAGGAGCCTTCAAAGACACTTAACCCTGATGAGTGCGTAGCTATCGGCGCTGCAGTACAGGGCGGAAAGATCAACGGAGATGAGGGAACAGGCGATGTTCTTCTTCTCGGTGTAACACCTCTTACACTCAGCATTGAGACACTCGGCGGAGTTGCTACTCCTCTTATCAAGAGAAATACAACTATCCCGACAACCGCACAGCAGGTATTCTCAACAGCAGCTGATAACCAGACTGCAGTTGATATCCATATCGTACAGGGTGAGCGTGAGTTCGCAAGAGACAATAAGACTCTCGGACAGTTCAGACTCGATGGTATCGCTCCTGCACCAAGAGGAATCCCGCAGATCGAGGTTAAGTTCGATATCGATGCCAATGGTATCGTAAATGTATCAGCTAAGGATCTCGGCACAGGCAAGGATGCCCACATTACCATTACATCCGGATCCAATATGTCAAAGGATGATATTGATAAGGCTGTAAGAGAGGCACAGCAGTTTGAGGCTGAGGATAAGAAGAAGAAAGAGGGCGTTGATACCAGAAATGAGGCTGATTCTATCGTATTCCAGACAGAAAAGGCTCTCAAGGAAGTAGGAGATAAGGTTTCAGAGAGTGACAGAGCTCAGGTTCAGGCTGATATAGATGCTCTTAAGGATGCACTTAAGAATGCTCCTGACGGAACAGTACTTACAGATGACCAGATAAACAATATCAAGTCACTTAAAGAGAAGCTTATGAATTCTTCACAGTCAGTGTTCACCAAGATGTATGAGCAGGCTCAGGCTGCCGGACAGGCCGGAGCAGGCGCCGGACAGGCAGGTCCTCAGGACAATAATAACCAGGGCGGCGGACATGACGGAAATGTTGTTGACGGAGACTACAAAGAGGTTTAAATCAGCAGTATCCTGATGCATTAATTTAATAAGCATACAGTATGGAACGCGGAAAATGCCGCGTTCCATGCGTGCGTTATATGCCAAAGGAGGGGCCCGCGAAGCGGGAGGATTCCTTAGGCAGAATCAAAGAGACGCATAGCGTCTCAACAAAGGCCAAAGGAGGGGCCCGCGAAGCGGGAGGATTCCTTAGGCATGATAAAAAGAGACGCGTAGCGTCTCAACAAAAGCCAAAGGAGGGGCCCGCGAAGCGGGAAGATTCCTTGGGCATGATAAAAAGAGACGCATAGCGTCTCAACAAAGGCCAAAGGAGGGGCCCGCGAAGCGGGAG
>R11__coassemble_772_pt1 | contig 19739 bp, 15 predicted proteins | sample R11__metabat2_high_PE_001 | metagenome-assembled genome bin R11 | reverse complement strand
GGAATACACATACAAAACATCAGGCACATGTTCAAGAGCGATCCATTTTGACATCAATGACGGCATCATTTCAAATGTTTCCTTCGACGGGGGCTGCAACGGAAACCTGAAGGCAGTCTCAGCTCTTGTTGACGGAAAAGACGCAGCTTATATAGCCGGTCTGCTCTCCGGCATCAAGTGCGGTTTCAAAAACACCTCCTGCGGCGACCAGCTCGCAAGAGCCGTAACAGAGGCCGCAGAAGCTGAAAAAGCCGGCAAGGCTCAGTAAAAACAGGACAGACCACGTTTTCGGGTAAAAGTTCTTCAGACAGGCAGGCACATCCCAAAGATGTGCCTGCTTTAATTTAAGCGTTGGCAATTCAGACTATCTGTCTGCAGACTGCCTGCAGACCGCCCGCCTCCGCTGTACAGAATGTACAGAAGCAAAAGTTAACAAAGCCTGCCTCTCCATTAACTGCATACCCATTAATAACCTGCCTATTAATAGCCTGCCCACTGATACTCAGTATCATCAATGTACGGCATACTCACAACTGTACGGCCGTCAGCATCAAGAACCAGGATATCCCCATCATCAGACACTATATCTCCCCATTCCTGAGGATTATGTCCGCTGTTATATCTTTCCTCAATGATGTGCGTATAATCATAGCTGAATCTTACGATCCACTCCATATTGCTCCAGTAATTCTCGCTGTCTTCATCGTAGCGTACGACGCCGTTGTAATACTCGGTGCCCATATAATGAAGGTCAGTTCCCTCGGCTATAAGTTCACCACCCTTATATAAACACAGCTTTGACGGAGCATACGTGTCGCGTATATCATCCTTTGGATCTGCCAGTCTTTCGACTGCAAAATACCAGTCCTTGAACATATCGATATTTGGTTCTTCGGAGTATGTGTTTATCTTTATATCGCTTGCGTCCAGCTCATACTCATTGCCCTTGTCGTCATAAAGCTTCAGCTTAAGAGTATCCGGATAATAATGCATCTTGTATACTGCATCATCCATGGAATATATCCGCTCACTGCCGGGATCCGTTTCCGTGTACTCTTCTATGACCTTTCCGCTGCCATCGATGACCTTATATCCATCCACACCGTAACCAAAGTATCCATGTCCGTAACCATCTATATAGACATCTTCACCTGAGGTGATCAGCTTTCCTTCCCTCTTATCATAGAAGTATGCATCGGAACTGCCATTCATACTCTCGATCAGGAATATATTTCCACCCTCAAGCATGCCATCGATCTTTAACTCTCCCGGAATCACGGCCGAAACTTCCTCCGGGATATCACTGCTGCTGAAATAAGGCTCGCCTGACTCTGTAAAAACGGATATACCGCTGCCATTGTCATAATCGGAGTAGAGAAGCATATGAGCGCCGATTCCGCATATATAATAAATGTCATTATAATCAGAGAAATCAGCTGTTCCGATATCCTTGCCGTCATGGTCCTTTATTACAGCGCTGCGTGCATCCTTATCATAATACCATATGGTGCCATCGCTTACAGCATAGCCCTTATTATCTGACTCAAGGACCGAAACATCCTCGATACTGAATACTATATTCCAGTCAGCATCGAAATAATCCCTTCTGTCCTTTTTTATATTGTAGGCAGAGCAGCTCCAGTCGGCTCCCGTTTCAGTAGTGTCAAAATAATTGTACTCAGGCTCGACCACCCATTCGCCCTTATCCAGGTCACGCACGCCCTGTACGAGACTGTACTCTCCGTTTGCTTCTTTTTTGCAGAATTTCTGCTTTCCGGTAATGTTTATAATATTGTATACAAGATCATACTGTGTTTCAGGATAGTAATCATAAAGGAAGTACATATGATCGGCGTCTCCGTCTATGATCAGAGTGCCCTCCATGCCTACAGTCAGTTCTCCGTTGACCGCCAGAGCTTTGCCTTCTCCGAGATCAAGCTTTCCGTCAAATGTCTCTGAAGAAACCATATCAGTCTGCGGAAGTGTTTCCCCTGCGGACACATAACCCAGTGATTCCGTAAAGGTCTGTCCCTCAGGTGAAAGCAGCCAGTTGAAGAGCTTTCTTTCAGGCGAATCCTCTGCCGCATCCTTTCTTACAGCCGCGTAGAATTCATTAATATAAGGGTAATCTCCGGACTTGATCGTCTCATTTGACGGCATGACACCATTTACAGCCATAAAATTCAGGCCCGGAACGCTGTACATCGAATCAGCGTAATAAAATACCGAATAGCCCAGCGCATTTTTCTGATTATTGTAGGCTGCCACGTCCTCGATGAGGTCACCCATCTCGGTACTGGTAAAGCCAACCGGAGCCTCCATCATGGCGGTTCCCTTCATGACCAGCTTCTCAATAAGGTTCTGGCTTCCGGAATTGACCGGGCGCTGAAAGGCGGCTATCTCCTGATCCGCGCCGCCGAGTTCCTTCCAGTTTGTTATCTTTCCTGAGTAAATATCCCTGATCTCATCATCTGTAAGCGAGGTAACGCTGTTCCCTTCATTCATAAGAAAGATGAGCGCATCACGGCCGATAGGCTGCATATCTATCTCAACACCGCTTTTGGCAAGATCCTCGTAAAACTCCTCTGAAGGCTCATAGGCGATGACCAGATCAGCCTCGCCTCTCATAAGCTTATAGTAGGAATTGGTAGTCTTGTTGTGGACTATGTTCTTTTCGGCAGTTTCATCATCAGCGCCTGTTGAAAGCTGATACAGCTTTCTGGAAAGGGGAAGTGTAGCGGTAGAGCCATCAACTCTCGGATACTCATCAGCTTTAAGCCGCGGTACATTAAGACCGAGGAGCTCTATATCTCCAAGCTGAAGTCTCTTTCCCTCCTTTACCGTGATCTTCTCTATCTTCCAGCTGTCATCGGACACTGCATAAGCGGGAAGCTTTTCCTCTGCTGAGCTGCCGCCTTCGGATCCCTTTCCGGCAGACTGCGAAGCTTCACCGGTTCCTGAACCCGACTCGCCTGCGCCCTGCTTTCCGTCAGTGCCCTGATCCTGACCGGTCGGAGACTGGGCAGTCTCTGCCTGCTGTGACTCTGTTTCAGTCTGCTGCGAAGCTGTTGTCTCAGCGGTCTTTCCGCCTGAGCAGGCTGTAAGGCCGGCTGCAAGCAACAAAACAGCGCCCATGGCAAGTCCGGCTGCAGATAACCCGGTATGCTTCGTTTTTCCACATGGATCTTTTGCTGAAAGGTTAAGCGTTTCTTTTTTCATTGTCAGTCTCCTTTCCCCTCCTTTGGTTTATTGAAGAGACGCTATGCGTCTCTTTGATTCAGCCTAAGGTATCTTCCCGCTTCGCGGGCCCCTCCTTTGGCTTTTGGGGAGACGCTATGCGTCTCTTTGATTCAGCCTAAGGAATCCTCCCGCTTCGCGGGCCCCTCCTTTGGCTTATTGAAGAGACGCTTTGCGTCTCTTTGATTTAGCCTAAGGAATCTTCCCGCTTCGCGGGCCCCTCCTTTGGCTTTTGGGGAGACGCTATGCGTCTCTTTGATTCAGCCTAAGGAATCCTCCCGCTTCGCGGGCCCCTCCTTTGGCTTATTGAAGAGACGCTTTGCGTCTCTTTGATTTAGCCTAAGGAATCTTCCCGCTTCGCGGGCCCCTCCTTTGGCTTATTAAATATATATTTGTTTTTGGTTTTCGAGTACATGAATCTCTGCTCGTGGTAGAGGCTGGAGTATCCTGAGAAAATATATGACACTGCTATGGCTATGCTGAAATAAGGCATAGCCTCCGGGCTCATCATCTCGAGAGATATGATAAGCGTGGATATAGGACAGTTCGTCACACCTACAAACAGCGCAGACATGCCGCATGCCGCGCAGAGCGACGGTGAAAATCCCAGCAGTGTACCGAATACCGCGCCGAAGCCCGCTCCTACGCAGAAGGTCGGCACGATCTCGCCGCCTTTAAAACGTCCGCCGAGCGCAATGGAGGTAAACAGCATCTTAAAGAAAAAACCAAACATAGGCGCATTGCCCTCAAGCGCTTCCTCAAGAAACTTACTGCTCGCTCCGAGGTAAAGATTTGAGCCTTCGAGCTTTGTAAGCACGATAAATATTGCCGAAGCTGCGACTATCCTCAGATAATAGTTTTTGATCTTTCCGAAAATATCCCCCGAGGCATGCAGCATATTGCAGAATACCTGTGCAAGAAGGCCGCTCAGTATCCCGAGTATGATGATATATATGACCGGCTTTACAGAAAGCTCAGGGATGGAAAGCACCTCAAAGCTCTCAAAGCTCGTGCCGAGACACACCGACACGCCATATCCTATAAATGATGAAAAGATACACGGAACCAGAGCAGAAAACTGCATGATGCCTACTGAAACGACCTCAATAGGAAAAACAGCTGCCGCCACAGGAGTACCGAAAACCGCTGCGAACATACCGCTCATGCCGGCCATAACAGCCGTACGTGAATCCGAATCTTCAAGGCGCATAAGCTTTGCAAGCGCCTCCCCCATGCTTCCGCCTATCTGCAGAGCAGCTCCCTCTCGTCCTACCGAAGCGCCCACAAGGTGTGAAAGTCCGGTCGATACGTATACAAGCGGAGCCAGCGTCCCATTGATATGCACACCGCTGTGGACAAACTCAATGACAGTATTGGTTCCCTTATTGCCCTTCTGCTTGCACAGGCCGTATAAAAGCACAATGACAAGTCCCGACAGCGGCATACAGTACAGAAGCCAGGTATGCACTGTACGTATCCCCGTCACGAAGCTGATAAGCTTTACAAAGGACGCGCCTACAAGACCTCCAAGTACACCCATGACTGCGGCAAATATGCCCCATTTAAGAAAATATCTGAAATTGCTGCCTATATCCTTTACAAATGCTATGTATTCCATATGGGCTCTCCTGTTCCTGTCAGCGCCTGCGCGTATTTTTTCTGTATATTAACCCCAGCCCCTTCATATTGAGCTGCTCATCGATAATTATATTGTGTCTGCACTCCGGAATAATAGCTGTGGCAAACTCTCCTGAAGCCACCACTGCCGGCGTAATTTCAAACTCAGCCTCAAGTCTCTCCAGCATACCGTCAACACTGGCTGCAAAGCCGTACACTATACCGCTCTGCATCGCCTCTACCGTTGTACCGTTCACCAGCCTTTCCGGCCGTTTGATCTCGATCTGCGGAAGGTGCGCTGCTGCCGCGATAAGCCCGTCCAGCGCTACCCTTATACCCGGCATGATCATGCCGCCTATAAACTTTCTTTTTTCATTGATAACTGAAAATGTTATCGATGTACCGAAGTCGATGAGCACAAGAGGCGCACCGTAAATCTCCAGTCCCGCCACAGCCCCTGTAAGCAGATCACTGCCAAGCTGTCCCGGATCCTCTATCTTGATATCCACGCCTGTCTTAATACCCGGACCGACCTCCAGTATTCTGCAGCTGCCCTTTGTCAGAAGCTCCGCCGCGCGCCTCAGCTTCGGTGTGACCTGCGGCGCCGAAGAGGATATGATGCAGCCTGTAAGCAGAGCCGTATCTATACCGTGCAGATCAAGCATGATCTTTACGGTAACCGAATATTCCGCCGCGGTCTTTCTTGAGTCTGAGGATATAGTTTCACTGAACAGAACGCTTCCGTCCGACTCATCAATACATCCGATGGTAGTATTTGAATTTCTGACTAAGATGCCTAATACCATATTTTACCCGTTATCTGTCTATCAACCTGTTCCCTGTTGCCCGTTGTCTGTCAGTCAGGCGCGGTCCGCATAAGCGCCATGAGCAGTATCTGTACTTTCCTGCTTTCCGCACCTTTCAAACCGACTGCGCCGGTCAGGTGCGGTCCGCATGCTTTTCCGTCACCTTCAAACCACTGCGTCAGTTAAGCGCAGTCTGAGGAACTACCTTGGCATCGTAACCGCTTGCCTTGAGGCCGTTTATGATCTGATTCTTATGCTCTGTTCCGAATGCTTCAAGTGTGAGTTTAAGTTCAACAGCGGCATTTCTGTTAATGCTTACGAACTGGTTATGCTCGATCTTAATGACATTTCCCTGAAGCTCGGCAACGACCGAAGCTACCTTGACAAGCTCACCCGGCTTATCCGGAAGCAGTACAGATACAGTAAATATACGGTCTCTCTGGATAAGTCCGTGCTGTACTATGGATGACATGGTAATGATGTCCATGTTTCCGCCGCTGATGATCGGAACTACCTTCTTTCCCTCTGCCTTAAGATGCTTAAGGGCCGCGATGGTAAGCAGACCGGAGTTTTCAGCGACCATCTTGTGGTTCTCAACAAGATCAAGGAATGCTCCGATAAGTTCATCATCCTCTACAGTAATAATGTCATCAACATTCTGCTGAATATATGGGAACAGAAGGTCTCCCGGTGTCTTTACTGCAGTACCATCCGCAATAGTATTGACCGAAGGAAGTGTGACTACCTTGCCGGCCTTTATTGATTCCTGCATGCAGTTTGCCGCGGCAGGCTCAACTCCAATAACCTTAATGCTCGGATTAAGAAGCTTTGCAAATGTAGAAACACCTGTGCAGAGTCCGCCTCCGCCTATAGGGCAGAGGATGTAATCGACCGTCGGAAGCTCCTTTACTATCTCCATGGCAATGGTGCCCTGGCCGGTAGCAACTGTGAGGTCGTTGAACGGATGGACAAAGGTGTATCCCTTTTCCTCGGCGAGCTTAAGGGCATACTCGCATGCGTCATCATAGACTGCACCGTGAAGGATGACCTCAGCGCCATAGCCCTTGGTCCTGTTGACCTTCATAAGAGGAGTGCTTGTCGGCATGACTACAGTTGCATGTATGCCGAATTTCTGAGCAGCGTAGGCAACGCCCTGGGCATGGTTTCCGGCAGAGGCTGTGATAAGTCCCTTGGCGCGTTCATCCTCTGACATAGTGCTTATCTTATAATAAGCTCCGCGCACCTTGTAAGCGCCTGTATACTGCATGTTTTCAGGTTTTATATATATCTTGTTTCCGGTGAGTTTACTGAAATACTCACTGTATACAAGCTTGGTCTCAAGAGTTACGCGGCTTACGACCTCCGAAGCCTCTTCAAATTTATCAAGTGTCAGCATTATAGTTTCTTTTTTCTCCATTCTGTTAGATTTGTCATCGCTTATAATGGTAAGAGGCCCGATCATCTTTGCCTCTTATCCGATGCGCATAGGCATACACAGTAAATATATCACAAAAACCACAGACATGACTGTATTTTATATAGGTATGAAAATATTTTTAAGGACATTTAAGCTGATATCTGCTATATTACATAAAATAAAGCTGTTCAGCAGATATGCAGCTGTAAAAGAAGATCCGGCATATCTGACCGCACTGCCATGCGGCCGGTACATCAGAGCATTATACTGCCGGGATCATTCTGTTTATAACGGCCACGAGGAGGTTGTATACATATGAGAGGAATCAATTCACAGAAAACGCTTATCCGGCACCGTATCTTCACGGAGATAGCAAGGCTTGCCTATGAAGGCGGCGGTCCGGAGGTACTTGAGGAGCTTCCGTACAGGATCATACCGGGAGAGATATCCGTATACAGAGATAGTATATTTGAGGAAAGAGCCATCATAGGAGAGCGTCTGCGCGCTGCCATGGGTCTTTCACTTCAGCCGATCACAGACCCGGCTCCTATATCAAAGGGCGCTTTAAACAGCATGACCGATGAAAAGTTCTATGAGCCGCCTCTTATCGACATTATCAAATTCGCCTGCCACAGATGCCCTGATAAAAGAGTGTTCGTTACCGACGGCTGCCAGGGCTGCTATGAGCACCCGTGCAAGGCCGTATGTCCTAAGCGCGCCATCAGCCTTATAAACGGCCGCTCAACCATAGACCCCGCCAAGTGCATAAAGTGCGGAAAATGTACAGAGGCCTGCCCATACAATGCCATAATCAAACAGGAGCGTCCATGCGCCAAAGCCTGCGGAATCAATGCCATATCCACAGATAAGTACGGCCGCGCTCAGATAAACTACGCAAAATGCGTATCCTGCGGCCAGTGTCTTGTAAGCTGTCCGTTCGGAGCCATAGTCGATAAGGGCCAGATCTACCAGACCATCATGGCATTGAAGAGCGATACCCCGGTATACGCAATACTTGCTCCTGCCTTTGCGGGACAGTATGGTGCAGATATGCATGAGATAAAGATCAGATCAGCCTTCGAGGCCCTGGGCTTCAGCGGCGTATATGAAGTCGCCGTAGGTGCTGATATGTGTACCATAGAAGAGGCCAAGGACTTCCTCCGCGAGGTACCTGACGAGATCCCTTACATGGGAACCAGCTGCTGCCCTGCATGGTCCAAGATGGTCAAAAACGAGTTCCCTGATCAGGCCGGCTGTATCTCCATGGCGCTTACGCCTATGGTCCTTACCGCAAGACTTGTTAAAAAGGAGCATCCGGACTGCAAGGTCGTATTTATAGGACCTTGCGCATCCAAAAAGCTTGAAGCAAGCAGACGTACTGTAAAGAGCTTCGTTGACTTTGTACTTACCTTTGAAGAAGTAGACGGCATGTTTGATGCCAAAGATATTACCTTTGCCGATCTTCCAGAAGGAGATAAGGTCCGTACCTCCAGCGCAGATGCCCGCGGTTTTGCGGAGAGCGGCGGCGTAGCGAAGGCTGTAGCAAACTATATCAAGACCATAGACCCAGAAAGAGAAGTCAAGATCGTCAACGCTGAAGGCCTCGCCGACTGCCGTAAGATGATCATGATGGCCAAGGCCGGAAAGTATAATGGCTATCTGCTTGAGGGCATGGCATGTCCTGGCGGCTGCATAGCGGGCGCAGGTACCATAGCTCCTATCGCCAAGGCTAAGCAGGAGCTCGGAAAAGCCAAAAAGTATGCAGAGTTTGCCGGAGCTGCCGATACCAAATACTCAGGCTATATCAATGAGCTTGAGGACTTCGACACCTTCAGATCCGGAAACAAGGCGTCAAATATTGACTTTGCTCCTAACTCTGTCCAGGAGCTCAAGGCCCGCGAAGAGAAAAAATCATCACTTGAGCAGAACTGAAACTTTCACTGCTTTACATAGCTTCGGGAGGCAGATCACAGCCTCCCGAAGCTATCAGTGCTTCCTTCTCCCTGCGGCTAAGCTGCTTGATTGCATACTCCCGCCTCATGGCTTCGGACTTTGTTGCATAGGTCTCAAGATGCACAAGCTTTACCGGGCATCTGGTCCTTGTATACTTGCCGCCCTTTCCGGCGTTATGCGTGCTGACTCTTTTTTCTATGTTGTTGGTCCAGCCGCAGTAGAAGCTGCCGTCGGAACACTCTAAAATGTAAGTATAATTAACATCGCTCATTGTTTTACATCATCTGCATACACTGCCCGTGGCAGTCAGGAAAACGGAGGATCAACATGTCATATAAAGCTGCTGTATTTGACCTTGACGGAACCATACTTGACACCATACAGGATCTTATACTTGCCGCAAACCATACCTTAAGCATAAACGGACTTCCGGAGAGAACTCCCTCCGAGATCGCATCCTTTGTCGGAAACGGGCTTGCAGTAACGATCTCTCGATGTATCCCGACAGGAACCTCAGCTGAACTTTCCTCCAAGCTCTGCGCAGACTTCATGTCATATTATGCAGAACACTGTACTGAGCATACAGTTCCCTACGAAGGCATAACAGAGGTCATCAGGCAGCTTAAGGAAAGCGGCATAAAAACTGCCGTTGTATCCAATAAAATGGACCGGGCAGTCAGAATACTTTGCGATGAACACTTCCCCGGACTCTTTGAGATCACTGTCGGAGAGCGTCCCGATGTGCGCCGCAAGCCTGCTCCGGACTCACTGCTCACCGTTATGAAGGAGTTCGGCATCAGCAGTGCCGAAACCGTATATATCGGCGACTCAGAAGTAGATATCGAAACCGCAGCAAACGCAGGGATCGACTGTATAAACGTAGACTGGGGCTTCCGTAATGCTGCACAGCTTAAAGAGAGCGGTGCATCTGTCATAGTATCTAAGCCCGCAGATCTTACAGAGCTTATACTTTAATACCACCACTAATACCTGCGGCCGGACATACGTTCAGGCAGCGCTTCCGGCGGAAGCTGTCCTCAAGCCCTCTGCTATCCCGCTGATGACCAGGTAGATGTACTCCGCTGTCATGCGGTGCGATACTGTAAATCCGCCACGCTCCATCCAGCTCCCCTTACATCCATTGCCTGCGTTGGTGAACTTTATGCCATAGAAATCAGGTCCCATGGACTCCCAGTCAAACAGATTTTTGGAAAAATCGTCCACAAGGATATTTATACCACTTTTTTCGACATAATCCCCCTTTTTTTCGCCGTACGGCACAAAGCATGAAACCACTGAACCGAGCCCGTTTTCCCTGAGCCAGCCGGACTTTTCCTCAATACTGTGGTCATCTGCAAATACCGCTGACAGTATGAACACATTAAACCTCGGATCTCTGTCAAGCATACGCACAGCCTCAACAGCGTTGGCGCATACTGGGCGTCCGGCAAAATATCCCGGCGCAGCCATCTCCTCTACCGAATCTCCAAAACCGTACTCAGCAATGACACCGTCCATATCTACATATATATTGATCTTGTTATCACACATGGCATGATCTCCCTTTCCTTCAGCTGTATATAACCGAAACAGCAGTTTTAAATTACAGAAATTAATTGCTGAAATTAATTTCTAAATACAAAGTGCTCACATAATTGAATCTTTATGCCTGTATGATAGCAGTCTGACTGTCCCAAAAAACCCCCTTGTCTTTTATTTTTCAGAAAGCGCAGATATCAGCTTATTATTTTTATAAAAACATTTCCGGCAGCTCAGCATTTTCAGCAATGTTATGCTAATATATACCCTAATATGGAAATCCGGAGAATATACGGATGCTGTGAGGCTTTTTATGGAAAATATTTTCACTCTTCAGTTTACTATCTTTGCCCTGATTGCTGTCGGATGCCTTTCGCGAAAGCTTAACATCATCACGGCTGATGGACAGAAAAGCATCAATAACCTTGTCATATATATTGTGCTTCCGTGCAGTCTTTTCAAGTCATTCATGGTGGAATTTTCAATGGAAACTCTGATATCCTGCCTGAGCATATTTCTTATAGCCGTGGGCTGCCAGATCGTTGCGCCGTTTTACGGCAGACTTATGTTTGGAAAAACCGATCCCGGTAAGAAAAAATGCCTTTATTACGGCACCATAGTTTCAAATTCCGGCTTCATCGGAAATCCGGTCGCTGAAGGGGTTTTCGGAAGCATTGGCCTTCTGTACGCGTCTTTCTTCCTTGTACCCATGAGATTTGCCATGTGGACTGAGGGCATCGCCATCTTCACAGGCATTTCCGACAAGAAGGCGGCATTCAAAAAAGTTGCCACGCATCCCTGCATAATCGCGACTCTCCTGGGTCTTATATGCATGGTCGCCCAGATCCCGGTGCCTGCTCCTGTGATCAAGGTCATTGGCACTATCGGAAACTGCAACACTGCTCTTTCCATGATGGTAGTCGGCATGATACTCGCTCAGATAGATCCCAAAAATCTTATAGATCCGGTCGTTATTGTATACAGCCTGCACAGGCTGATCCTGATGCCGCTCATAGTCTATATCATACTCCTGCTCCTTCCGCTGCAGCTGTCACATACCGTTATCGGTACTGCAGTACTGCTTATGGCCATGCCGGCCGGCGCAACTACGAGCATACTTGCATCAAAGTATGATATGGAGCCGGAATTTGCAACCAAAATGGTTATATTTTCGACGCTGCTCTCCATTCCGTCGATATGCATCTGGAGCATCATCCTCCACTGACCGGTAAGCCAGCAAATCAGTAAGACATCAAAAAATGAGAAGATCCGCCTGACGGGTTTTCTCAAAAAACGAGAAGATCCGCCTGCCGGGTCTTCTCATTTTTTGCAGCACAAAAACACCCCCCTCCGTGTCCAAAATTAGTTTACCACTTTGCAGCTGCTAAGCTTAGCAATCGCTTTCCGGGCTTAACTATCGGGCAGGATGCGGCTTAAAACACAAAACGCCGTACTGCATATCACTATACAGTACGGCGTAATTTTTTATTCTGTTTTCCCGGCGTCATGTCTTCATACTGCAAATGCACCGGTGTGTACGCGTATCCCGGTCCTCACAACATAAAAGCTTTGCCGGGGGCATCCACATAAATGCTTCATCAAAATGCATCAATCTGCCGGGATGTAAGAGCATCAGCCTATCAGTCTGCCTCTCTTACTACCTTTCTTACAGGAAGGATGCTTGCTGCCGACATTGAAAGCTCGTCGAAGCCGCACTCCAGGAAGAACTTTGTAAGCTCTGTATCAGCGCCAAGTTCTCCGCAGATGCCTGCCCACTTGCCTTCCTTATGAGCATTCTCAGCAACCATCTTCATAAGACGGAGAAGCGCCGGATGATGAGCATCATAGAAGCGGTCAAGCTTTGCATTCTGACGGTCTATAGCCAGTGTATACTGGGTCAGGTCGTTGGTACCGATAGAGAAGAAGTCTACTTCCTTTGCAAGCTCGTCTGACATAACAGCTGCTGCAGGAGTCTCGATCATGATACCCTCTTCAACCTCACCGATCTTGATTCCTTCGGCAATAAGCTCTTCTCTTACAGCCTTTGAGATCTCCTTGATCTCACGAACCTCATTAACTGAGATGATCATAGGATACATGATAGCCAGGTTGCCGTATGCGCTTGCGCGGAAAAGAGCGCGGAGCTGAGTCTTGAATATCTCAGGTCTTGTAAGGCAGATACGGATAGCTCTGAATCCGAGAGCCGGGTTGTCTTCCTTGTCAAGCTCGAAGTAATCGATCTGCTTGTCAGCGCCGATATCGAGTGTACGGATAACGACCTTCTTGCCGCCCATAGCCTCAAGAACCTTCTTGTAAGCCAGGAACTGCTCTTCCTCTGTCGGATAGTGGTCTGAATTGAGGTAAAGGAACTCTGAACGGAAAAGTCCGATACCGCCGGCATCATTCTCCATAACGCCCGGGATATCCTCAGGGCCGCCGATGTTAGCGTAAAGACCGATCTTCTGTCCTGACTTTGTTACGTTCTCCTTGCCCTTAAGCTGCTGAAGCAGAGCCTTCTGCTCGTCATCAGCTTCCTTCTTCTTGAAGTACTCCTGAAGGACAGCAACATCCGGATCAACGATGAACTTGCTCAGATATCCGTCAACGATACCGAGCTTGCCTTCCCACTCCTCCTGGATGTCAACATCTATAAGAGCCGGGATGCCCATGGTTCTGGCAAGGATAGCTGTATGTGAGTTAGCTGAACCGAGTCTTGTTACAAATGAAAGGAGCTTGCTCTTATCCATCTGAACAGTCTCTGAAGGAGCAAGATCCTCTGCAAGAAGAATAACAGGCTCGCTTCCGATATCGCTGCTGTCTGCAACGCCTGCAAGCACGCGTACTACTCTCTCGGAAATATCCTTGACATCAGCTGAACGGGCCTTGAAATAGTCATCTTCCATATTTGCAAACATCTCAGCAAAGATATCGCCGGTCTGTGCAACTGCGAATTCAGCATTAACCTGCTGTGTATTGATGATGTTTTCCACTGACTCATTGTAATCATCATCATCCAGCATCATAGCATGTACATTGAAAAGCTCTGCGCCTTCCTCACCGACTTCCACAAGAGCCTTCTCATAAAGACCGTTAAGCTGCTCAATAGCCTCGTCCTTAGCTGCCTGGTATCTCTCAAACTCAGCTGCAGGATCATCGATCTTGGTACGTACTACAAGGTTCTCGGCCTTTTTATAGAACTTGATCTTGCCGATAGCAATACCCTTGCAGACCTTTTTTCCTTTTAATTCAATCATCTATCTGTAACCCCCGAAAAAAATCAATATCCGGTCCGCTCATGGCAGACCGGACATCTGATATAAATTTAAAATTAAAGATTGCCCTCGAAGAAAGCCTTGATGCCCTCGAATGCCTCGTCCTCGTTCTCGCCGTCAACTGAAACAGTAACTGTCTCGCCCTGCTTAACGCCAAGTCCCATAAGAGCCATAAGCTTTGATGCAACTGCGCTCTTTCCATCCTTTGTGATGGTGATCTTAGCAGCGTACTTCTTTGCTTCCTTTGCAAGAAGTCCGGCTGGTCTAGCGTGGATACCTACAGGATCTGTAATTGTGTACTCAAATGATTTCATTGTAATTCCCTCCAGAATCTTTACGGAACCTATCCGTATATATAGGTGCTTTCACCTTAAATTATGTGCTTATTATGACATATTCTGTTAAAATTTGCCATACATTATTATAATTTATCTCTGTTTTTCAGATACTTTTAAGATATTTGCCGGCATTATTGAGCATTTTCTGATTTTTTATGAAATCTGCCGGCGTTTTTCTTATCCGGTATCAGCCGGTATCTGCCGGCTGACCGGTTATACAGTTCTGAAAATGCAGCTTATTTGCCGGGCTGTCCGTAATAAGCGTTAGGTCCGTGCTTACGCATGAAGTGCTTATCGAAGATATGCTGAGGAGCAGGTCCAACCTTAGGATTGATCATCTCAGTGTACATATCCATCTTAGCAACCTCTTCAAGAACTACTGCATGATAAACTGCCTTGTCAGCATTCTTGCCCCATGTGAAAGGACCATGATTACGGCAGATAACTGCAGGAATGTAGTCAGGATTGAGGTTTCTCATCTTGAAGGTCTCAACGATAACATTACCGGTGTTGGTCTCGTAATCCTCTTCGATCTCTTCAGCTGTGAGGCTGCGTGCGCATGGAACAGGTCGGTAGAAATAATCAGCGTGTGTTGTTCCGTAAGCAGGGATATCACGTCCTGCCTGAGCCCATGCAACAGCATGAGGGCTGTGTGTATGAACGATGCCGCCGATGGTAGGGAAGGCATTGTAAAGAACTACATGTGTCTTTGTATCGGATGAAGGATTGTAATCGCCCTCGATAACGTTGCCCTTAAGGTCAACAACGACCATGTCTGACGGGCTGAGCTCATCATACTCAACTCCTGAAGGCTTGATTACGAAAAGACCCTTTTCACGGTCGATACCGCTTACATTTCCCCATGTAAATGTAACCAGATTGCGGCGAGGAAGCTCCATATTGGCCTCATAGACCTGCTCTATTAATGACTCTAACATAACTTTCTCCTTAATATATTAATGAAACATTTTATCCGAAGCATCACTCGGTTATCTTATAGTAAGCAACCTCATCGATCTCTCTGTTTGTGCCGACAACGATGTCAACGCCGTCCTTGTCAACGAAATGAAGAGCGTTAGCGCAGCCTGTATTCTGATCGATGAACTCGGTCTTGTAGTTGCAAGCTTCTGCATCCCATGTAATGGCGATGGTGTCCTTTGTTCCCTTTCTCCATCCAACGATCCAGGTAGGCTTGCCGAGCATATTGCATGCCCATGTAGCATGAAGCATCTCTGTGCTTGCCTCAGGAGCTGCATACTTCCACTGAGGAGCGAAGTTTCCGTGCTCATCCTGATGGTAGATGGTAAGCGAATTGCCATGGAACGGGCTGATAACGCCGAGCTCGTTCTTGCCGTCTCCGTCAAGGTCGATAAGTACAGAATCACTTGAAGGAACGCTGAGCACCTGGGTAACCTCCCAGTCAGCGCCTGAAACTGCAGGAGGCGCGAAAATAAAGCTTCCTTCCTCACTGCCTACAAGAGCAGCCTCGTAGCCGCCGTAGTTGAACTTGCTGAAGCCATGATTCTTAAGCATATTGCCCTTAAGAAGCTTGAGCTCAAGTGTCTTTCCGTCCTTGAACTGTGAAAGATCTGCAGGAAGCTCTGCGCCGTAGGTAGCGCCCGGGAAGCTCCAGTCATTCTTGAACTCCATGCCGCCCTTAATGCAGCATACTACTATATAATTATGTCCGCCTCTGGTAAGAACTCCGAAACGGTGAACGAACGGTGCGTAGCAGAGAGTGCTGATATCGCAGCTTCCGTCATCCTTAATATTAACGATCTCGATCCTTGCCTTGAAGCCATCGTTAGGTGAATAGAACTGGCGTGTGCAGAGGAACTGAGCCTCGGTGCCCGGAACGGTTGTAATGGTCATAACTCCGCCCGGAGCGTCCCAGAGCTTGGAAATGACTGTTCCGTCCTCAGCGAACAGATAGCACGGATCGTTCTTTTCCGCTGCAACAACAAAGCAATGCTCTCCTTTATAAGTAACTTCGCCCATTGCGTAGCACTTATTGAGATTAGCGATAACCTTCTTCTCAACTTTCATATAAATACCCTCCTTGAAAGATGCGCATTTGCCACAATAAACATATCACCGGATTGTACAGCTTATACAATTATCTCCGTTAAAACGTCTTTTTGAGACTTTTCTTTTAAAAAAGCAATCATAAAAACGAACATCTGTTCATAAATGTGCAACTCGCATGATCATTATCTCCTAAATCTTAATTATAAGAATATCCCCCGTAAATTCAAGATATTTTTAACAATTATTTAATTTGTGCAATTTCAATTTCGTGATTTTTTCACATCCGTTCACTTTTTTCATGCCAAAACAGTGGTTAAAAATCTCTGAAAGTGCCTTAAAATAAGGATTTGAGCGTTTTGGTGAAAATGCACAACAGTCTTGCTATTGCGCTCAAACCGATCATAAATCGATCATATAAGCGTTTGATTTATTTTGAAATTTATTTTATAGTTTATCCAACAAAATGCGATTTGTACCTAAAAGGAGGGGTTAACATGAGCAAAGTATCTGAAATGACTCGTGAGAAGTGGATCATGAGCACATTCCCTGAGTGGGGAACCTGGCTTGTAGAGGACATCGAGAATGAAGTTGTTCAGCCGGGCAACGTAGCAATGTGGTGGTTAGGCTGCACAGGTATCTGGTTCAAGACACCGGGCGGAGCAAACATCACTATCGATCTCTGGTGCGGAAACGGCAAGCGTACACACGGCAACGGAAAGATGGCAGTAGGACATCAGATGGCCAATATGTGCGGCGGACGCGCTATGCAGCCAAACCTCAGAAACGTACCGTTCGTTATCGATCCGTTCGCTTTCAAGCAGGTTGATGCAGTTCTTGCAACACATTATCATCAGGATCATATGTCAGCTGAGTGGGCAGCTCACGTTCTTCAGAGCGGCATGACCACAACCGACGACAAGGGAAATGTTATTCCTGTTCCGTTCATCGGACCGCAGAAGTCAGTTGATACATGGATCAAGTGGGGCGTTCCTGCAGAGCGCTGCACAGTTGTAAAGCCTGGCGACATTATCAAGATCAAGGATATCGAGATCGTATGCCTTGACAGCTTCGACCGTACCTGCATCGTTACAACAGACGATACATCAGAGAACAGAGAAGAGCTTACAGGCGTTTGCCCGACAGATATGGATGAGAAGGCAGTTAACTACCTTGTTAAGACTCCTGGCGGAAACATTTACCATTCAGGCGATTCACACTTCTCAATCTACTTCGCTAAGCACGGCAAGGATTATGACATCGATGTTGCATTCGGTTCATTCGGTGAGAACCCAATCGGTATGCAGGATAAGATGACCTCCATCGACGTTCTCCGTATGGCTGAGAACCTTAAGTGCAAGGTCGTTGTTCCGATCCACTGGGATGTATGGACAAACTTCCAGGCTGACTGCGAAGAGATCAAGATGCTCTATGATTTCAAGAAGGACAGAAACGAGTACAAGTTCCATCCGTTCTTCTGGCAGGTTGGCGGCAAGTACGTTTATCCGCAGGATAAGGATAAGATCTATTATCATCACAGAAGAGGATTCGAGGACTGCTTCGAGGCTCCTCAGAACATTCCTTACAGATCATGCCTGTAATTTCGGCGGAGGTATAAAATGTCAACAGTTTTACAGGACATCGTTGCTAAAAAGCATTACAAGTTCATCGATCAGCAGGTTACCTGGCAGGAAGCTATCCGCATGAGCACTGAGTCACTCATCGCAGACGGCAGTGTTTCCGAAGAGTACTATGCGCAGATCGTTGCATGTATCGAAAAGAACGGACCATACGTTGTATTTGAGCACAACGTAGCTATGCCTCATTCCACCGAGAATGCCACAGGCGTTTTCAAGACAGGCATCGGCTTCATGGTCAACAAGCAGATGGTTGATTTCGGCGTTGATGAGGACGGCGAGAAGAAGGAAGCAAAGCTCTTCTTCACAGTTGCTTCATGCAACCCGGATGAACATATGAATAACATTATGCAGTTATCAGAAATCTTCCAGAACGAGCCTCTCCTCGACGCTCTCATGGAGGCAAACACACCGGAAGACATTCTGGCTGCAGAAGCTGCTCATCCTTACGAGGATGACTTCTAAAACAGGGGGATAATTATTATGTCAATTCTTTATGGTATTTGGAGTTTCTTTGCCACATACATACTCCAGAAGGCACCATACATGGTAGGTTTCCTTACACTTTTAGGATACTGCCTTATGGGAAAGAAGTGGTATGACACACTTGCCGGAACATTAAAAGCTATCATCGGTATGCTTATCCTTAATGTAGGTTCAGGCGGACTGTCATCAACCTTCCGTCCTATCCTTGCAGGACTTAAGGACCGCTTCAACCTTACTGCCTGCGTTATCGACCCATACTATGGACAGAACGCAGTTACAGCAGGTGTAGAAGAAGTTTTCGGTAAGGGCTTCTCACAGGCTATTACTCTTCTTCTTATCGCTTTCATCGTTAACATTCTTCTTGTTCGTTTCAACAAGCTCACAAAGTGCCGTTCACTGTTCACAACAGGACATGTACAGGTACAGCAGGCTGCTACAGCTTACTGGCTCATCATGTTCGCTATGCCGGGACTTCTTGACAACAACGTTCTTATGCTTGTTATCATGGCTATCATCCTCGGTGCTTACTGGGCAGTTGGTTCCAACCTTACAGTTAAGCCTATGCAGGAGCTTACAGAGGGCGCAGGCTTTGCTATCGCACATCAGCAGATGTTCGGTATCCGTCTCGGATACATCCTTGCTGACAAGATCTTCGGAACAAACGGCGGAAAGCGCGACAAGGAGATCAAGAAGGTCGGCGAGATCGAGATGCCTGGTTTCTTCTCAATCTTCAACGAGAACATGGTATGTACCGCTATCCTTATGACTGCATTCTTCGGAACAATCATGGCTATCATCGGAAAGCCATTCTTCGTAGAGTCAGGCGCAACAAAGGATTCAGAGAATTTCGTTTACTACTGCCTCAATACATCACTGAACTTCGCAGTTTACCTTGCAATCCTTCAGCTTGGTGTACGTACATTCGTTACAGAGCTTACAGCTTCTTTCCAGGGTATCGCAGACAAGCTTCTTCCTGCATCTGTTCCTGGTGTTGACTGCGCAGTCTGCTACGGTTTCGGTGATTCAAACGCTGTTACATTCGGATTCCTTGCAGGTCTCTGCGGACAGCTTATCGCTATCATCATTCTGATCGTTGTTGGTTCTCCGACAATCATCATCTGCGGATTCGTTCCTGTATTCTTTGATAACGCTTCTATCGGACTTGTTGCCAACGAGAAGGGTGGACTTAAGGCTTGCCTTATCATCCCATTCATCTCAGGTCTTATCCAGGTATTCGGTGCTGCATTCATCGCAGGATGGTGCGGACTTGCCAACTACGGCGGATATCTTGGAATGTTCGACTGGGATACAGTATGGCCGGCAATCACTATCCTTTGCAAGTACCTGAGCTATGCAGGTGTTGCAATCGTAGTAGTTGTTCTCCTTGCTCTTCCACAGATCGAGTACAAGCT
>R11__coassemble_748_pt1 | contig 20105 bp, 11 predicted proteins | sample R11__metabat2_high_PE_001 | metagenome-assembled genome bin R11 | reverse complement strand
ATTAAGGAGGGAAGTACTGTGCCACGTAAAGGACATACTCAAAAAAGAGACGTACTGCCGGATCCTATCTACGGAACAAAGGTCGTTACAAAGCTGATCAACCAGATCATGCTTGATGGTAAGCGCGGCGTTTCACAGAAGATAGTTTACGGCGCATTCGAGACTGTTCAGGCTAAGACAGGAAAGGATGCATTAGAGGTTTTCGAGGCTGCTATGAACAATATCATGCCGGTTCTCGAGGTTAAGGCTAAGCGTATCGGAGGTGCTACATATCAGGTACCTATCGAGGTTAAGCCTGAGAGAAGACAGGCTCTCGGACTTCGCTGGCTTACGACCTTCTCACGTAAGAGAGGCGAGAAGACACAGCAGGAGAGACTTGCTAACGAGATAATGGATGCTGCCAACAATACAGGTGCTTCTGTAAAGAGAAAAGAAGAGATGCACAGAATGGCAGAGGCAAACAAGGCTTTTGCACATTATCGTTTCTAATACCTTGTTAAGGAGGAATCTGTAATGGCTAGACAATATCCATTAGAAAGAACCCGTAATATAGGTATTATGGCCCACATCGATGCGGGCAAAACAACTCTTACAGAGCGTATTCTGTATTATACGGGTATTAACTATAAGATTGGTGATACTCACGAAGGAACCGCTACCATGGACTGGATGGCCCAGGAGCAGGAGCGTGGTATTACAATTACTTCAGCGGCTACGACATGCCACTGGACAAAACATCTGGGAACAAAGCCGGATCCGAATGCTCTTGAGCATCGTATCAACATCATTGATACTCCCGGCCACGTAGACTTCACAGTAGAGGTTGAGCGTTCCCTTCGTGTACTTGACGGCGCCGTAGGTGTATTCTGCGCTAAGGGCGGTGTTGAGCCACAGTCAGAAAATGTATGGAGACAGGCTGATACATACAATGTTCCGCGTATGGCATTCATCAACAAGATGGATATCCTCGGAGCTAACTTCTACGGCGCTGTCGACCAGATAAGAAAAAGACTCGGAAAGAATGCTATCGTTATTCAGCTCCCTATCGGTAAGGAAGATGAGTTCAAGGGCATCATCGATATCTTCGAGATGAAGGCTTACATCTACAATGATGATAAGGGAGATGATGTATCTATCATTGATATTCCTGAGGATATGCAGCTTGAGGCTGAAGCATACCATGACGAGCTTGTCGAGAAGATCTGCGAGCTTGATGATGAGCTTACCATGCTCTATCTTGATGGCGAGACCCCGACCAATGAGCAGCTTAAGGCAGCTCTGAGAAAGGGAACCTGCGAGTGCACAGCAGTTCCTGTATGCTGCGGATCAGCTTACAGAAACAAGGGTGTACAGAAGCTTCTCGATGCTATCCTTGAGTATATGCCTTCACCGCTTGACATTCCTCCTATCGAGGGTGTTGACGAGGATGGCAACGCAACTGTCCGTCACTCATCTGATGAGGAGCCGTTCGCTGCTCTTGCATTCAAGATCATGACAGACCCATTCGTAGGAAAGCTTGCTTACTTCAGAGTTTACTCAGGTACCATCAACTCCGGTTCTTATGTACTTAACGCTACAAAGAACAAGAAGGAAAGAGTCGGACGTCTTCTTCAGATGCACGCCAATAAGCGTCAGGAGCTGGAGAAGGTATATTCAGGAGATATCGCTGCAGCTGTAGGCTTCAAGCTTACAACAACAGGTGATACGATCTGCGATGAGCAGCACCCTGTAATACTTGAGTCCATGGAGTTCCCGGAGCCGGTTATCGATATCGCTATCGAGCCTAAGTCAAAGGCTTCACAGGGTAAGATGGGCGAGGCTCTTGCAAAGCTTGCTGAAGAAGATCCTACATTCCGTACAAGAACTGACCAGGAGACAGGCCAGACCATCATTTCAGGTATGGGCGAGCTTCACCTTGAGATCATCGTTGACAGACTTCTTCGTGAGTTCAACGTTGAGGCTAACGTAGGTGCTCCTCAGGTTGCATATAAGGAAACTATTACCAAGGCTGTTGACATTGAGTCAAAGTATGTCAAGCAGTCAGGTGGTAAGGGTCAGTACGGACACTGTAAAGTTAAGTTCGAGCCTATGGATGCAAACGGCGAGAAGGTTTACGAGTTCGAGAATACCGTTGTCGGCGGTGCTATTCCGAAGGAGTATATCCCTGCTATCGACGAAGGTATCCAGGAAGCTATGAAGTCAGGTGTCCTTGCAGGATTCCCTGTACTTGGTATTCATGCTAACTGCTACGATGGTTCCTACCATGAGGTAGACTCATCTGAGATGGCATTCCATATTTCCGGTTCTCTTGCTCTTAAGGATGCAATGCAGAAGGGCGCACCGGTACTTCTTGAGCCTATCATGAAGGTTGAAGTTACCATGCCTGAGGATTACATGGGCGATGTTATCGGCGATATCAACTCAAGAAGAGGACGTATCGAGGGCATGGATGACCTTGGCGGCGGCAAGATCGTAAGATCATATGTTCCGCTTTCAGAGATGTTCGGATATTCAACAGACCTCAGATCAAAGACACAGGGTCGTGGAAACTACTCCATGTTCTTCGATCACTATGAGCCTGTTCCGAAGAATATTCAGGAAAAGATCATCAACGAGGCTAAGGGCAAATAAATAATATATCCCGACCGCCGTAAAGGCGGTTGGGAGTAAGCTAAATAAAGCTTTTTCAACTTTACATTTAAAGGTCTTTACCTTATAATGTAACGGGATTTTACTATTTTAACTGTTATTAAGGTATTAATTCTTTAGGAGGAAACCTACAATGGCAAAAGAGAAATTTAACAGAAGCAAACCTCATTGCAACATTGGTACAATCGGTCACGTTGACCATGGTAAAACAACACTTACAGCTGCTATCACAAAGACCCTTCATGAGAGAAAAGGTACAGGTGAAGCTGTTGCATTCGATCAGATCGATAAGGCTCCGGAAGAGAGAGAGCGTGGTATCACAATTTCTACAGCTCACGTTGAGTATGAGACTGATAAGCGTCACTATGCACACGTTGACTGCCCAGGCCATGCTGACTATGTAAAGAACATGATTACAGGTGCTGCACAGATGGATGGAGCTATCCTCGTTGTTGCTGCTACCGATGGTGTTATGGCTCAGACAAGAGAGCACATCCTTCTTTCACGTCAGGTTGGCGTTCCTTACATCGTTGTATTCCTTAACAAGTGCGACATGGTTGACGATCCTGAGCTTCTTGAGCTTGTTGAGATGGAAGTTAGAGACCTTCTTAACGAGTATGAGTTCCCGGGAGATGACACACCTATCGTTCAGGGTTCAGCTCTTAAGGCACTTGAGGATCCTTCAAGTGAGTGGGGAGACAAGATCCTTGAGCTTATGGATGCTGTTGACAGCTACATTCCGGATCCTGTTCGTGAGACAGATAAGCCTTTCCTTATGCCTGTTGAGGATGTATTCACAATCACAGGTCGTGGAACAGTTGCTACAGGCCGTGTAGAGCGTGGTGTTCTTCACCTCAATGATCCTCTTGAGATCGTTGGTATCAGAGAAGAGAACATGAAGACTGTTGCTACAGGTATCGAGATGTTCCGTAAGCTTCTTGATGAGGCTCAGGCCGGTGATAACATCGGTGCTCTTCTTCGTGGCATTGACAGAAAGCAGATTGAGAGAGGCCAGGTTCTTTGCAAGCCGGGTACAGTAACCTGCCATACAAAGTTCACAGCTCAGGTTTATGTTCTTACTAAGGACGAGGGTGGCCGTCATACACCTTTCTTCAACAACTACAGACCTCAGTTCTATTTCAGAACAACTGATGTTACAGGTGAGTGCGTTCTTCCAGAGGGAACAGAGATGTGCATGCCTGGTGACAACATCGAGATGACAGTAGAGCTTATCCATCCTATCGCTATGGAGCAGGGACTTCGTTTCGCTATCCGTGAGGGTGGTCGTACAGTAGGTTCAGGCGCTGTTGTATCAATCATCGAGTAATTTCTGTTGATTTTTCAATAAGATAATACTTAAAGGCCTTCGGAATTTATTCCGGAGGCCTTTTTTGTGTGCTTTGGCTATATCTTTGGAAAGCTGCCATTATGCTTACGATTTTTTACATTTTCTTTAAATGACTATACTTTTTGAGGGCTCTTTGATAAATTTGACACATATAGCTTTCGAATGAATGATTATGAGCAGGAGAGGCAAAGCCGCCTCCTACTCGATCGTATTATGCCGGAGAACGACTGCGGAATTATAAAGTTCATTTAATATAGCTTTTTGAAAGGGGCATTATGGGCATTAGAAAAAAAATAATGGGACTGGTTTTATGTCTTCTGCTTGTCATGGGTATGGCAGCGGCTGCATTTGCCGATTCTACCGTTATGGCTTCATGGGATAATCTTTCTCTTTCATCAGATGGTACAGCCACCTGGTCGCTTACCATTAATATGAGCGGAGATAATCTTGTACAGCAGTATGAGCTCACATTGGCCAGGATGAACAATGGTACCTGGAACGAGAGCTACAAGACCTATAAATTTTCCACTGATGACTCTGAACGTACGATAAGCTTTTCTACAACGGGTCAGTACAAGTTTAAGATAAGGGCTAAAATATACGGCGGCCTTTATACGGCATGGTCAGACTTCTCCAATACAGTCATAGTTACTTCAGATGATATAGGCGGTTCATCAGGTTCTGCTACGTATTATGCGGGGTATGGTCCCGGAAATCCTCCGCCTGTCACCTATACAGGCATCGGCCCCGGCAACCCTACCGGAACAACGATAACAACCACAACTACTACCACTACGACCAACTCCACGACCGGCCCGGTTACCTCCGGAAACACAGGCTCAGGCTGGGTGCAGCAGGGCACTAAGTGGAAGTACAGATACTCAAACAACACCTATGCAGCCAATACCTGGGAATGCATAGACAGCAAGTGGTATTATTTCGGCTCTGACGGTATCATGCAGACAGACTGGATCTATTACAATAACGCCTGGTATCTGTGTCTGCCTTCTGGGGAGAGGGCTACCGGCTGGCGCAACTACAATGAGAAGTGGTACTATCTTAATGACAGCGGAGTCATGCAGACCGGATACATCACAGTAGATGGAAAAGTGTATTACTGTGACTCAACAGGAGCCAGAGTTGCAAATAATGCAACTCCTGACGGACATTACTTTGACAATAACGGCGTAATGGTGTATTAATATACGTGGCGCATTTTTATATTTGAAAGCCGACAAACTTCGGAAATTAATACACAGATATCAGAGGACGAGAAAATGGGAGTTTATGAGGAACTGATAGAGCGAGGCCTTCTCGCTCAGGTTACTGACGAAAATGAGATCAGAGAGATGGTAAATGCCGGAAAGGCAACCTTTTATATTGGATTCGATCCTACTGCGGACAGTCTGCATGTAGGACATTTCATGGCACTTTGCCTTATGAAGAGACTTCAGATGGCCGGAAACAAGCCTATAGCCCTTGTAGGCGGCGGCACAGGCATGATCGGCGATCCGTCAGGCAGAACAGATATGCGTAAGATGATGACAAAGGAGACCATTGCGTATAACTGCGAGTGCTTCAGAAAGCAGATGGAGCGTTTTATCCATTTCGGAACAGGAAAGGATGACGCTATCATGGTCAACAATGCCGACTGGCTGCTTGACCTTAACTATATAGATTTCCTCAGAGATGTCGGAGCGCATTTCTCCGTAAACCATATGCTCGCTGCAAGATGCTATGAGCAGCGTATGGAGAAGGGCCTTACCTTCTTTGAGTTTAACTACATGATCATGCAGGCATATGATTTCTACAGACTGTACTGTGATTATGGCTGCAATATGGAGTTCGGCGGAGATGACCAGTGGTCCAATATGCTTGCGGGAACCGAGCTCATCCGCAGAAAGCTTGGCAAGGACGCCCATGCTATGACCATCACACTTCTGCTTAATTCAGAAGGCAAGAAGATGGGCAAGACAGCTTCAGGCGCAGTCTGGCTCGATGCCAACAAGACCACTCCTTATGAGTTCTATCAGTACTGGAGAAATGTCGGTGATGCCGATGTTATCAAGTGCCTCAAGATGCTTACATTTGTTCCTCTTGAGGAGATCAGAAAGATGGAAAGCTGGGAGGGCGCTGAACTCAACAAGGCAAAAGAGATCCTTGCTTATGAACTTACAGAGCTTGTACACGGCAAGGAAGAGGCTGATAAGGCCGATGCTGCGGCAAAGGCTGTTTTCTCAGGCTCATCCAGCGCGAATATGCCTACCTATACTGTTACTGACGACGTGCTTACAGACGGAAAGATCGATCTTCTCAGCATTCTTGTAAATGCAGGTCTCTGCACTTCAAGAGGTGATGCAAGAAGAAATGTTGAGCAGGGCGGCGTTACAGTTGCCGATGCCAAGGTTACAGACAGCAAGACGGCTTATGAGAAGTCTGCATTTGCTGGAGACGGCATTGTCATAAAGAGAGGCAAAAAGAACTTTGTAAAGGTAATTGCCGGCTGATGACGGCATTTACGGAGTATTAAATTGAAACTGCTTAAGGCTTTTAAAAATTTAATATTATGCGTGTCTGCGTCTGCTGCTGTTATGCTGCAGCCGGCCACAGCTTATGCCGAACCCGGGATACCGTCACTGGAACTCGAACTTGATGTACCGGAGATAAACCGCCTGTGCTACGCGGGACATCGCGGAAATACCGTCAATTATATAGACGGGCTTGCGGTAACACCCGACACCTCATTTGTTATCGAGGACAAGAGCAAGGGAGTTATAAATCCATCAGATATAAAGATCGAGATATCGGTCATCTATGAGAATGACTACGGCTCGTCTATCAGAGAACTGGTCAGGCGGTTTGATTACGGAAGCGTGGGCATTGACGAGTACTACCCGATCTTTTCCGAAAATGTTAAGGAAAACCTGGAGTCAAGAGGACGTCTGCTTTCGGACTCGCTGATGAGTCTTGAGGTGCGCGTATCGCTTAAAAGCAATGCTGCGTACACTATGAAAAAGTTTTTCCAGGTATGTACAGAGGATGACCTCGTTGCCTATGCGGAAAATGCGGATGGGGCATATGTGGATGAAGCGTATGCGGAGGATCCATATGCACAGGACACATATGCAGAAGAACCAGCCGTGGCTGTTTCTCCTGAAGAAAGCGGCGCTCGGTAAAAAGCATCAGTGACCGGCAAAACTGTAAAGAGTAAACAGAAAACAGTAAACAGCAAACGGAAAAAGATAAACGATAAAGAGTAAACAGCTTCTTAACTTAATATTTTTGACAGCTTACAGCTGCTGCGGTTATAATGTAACTGCAGCAGCTTTTGCATTTATACAGAGCAGAACAGAGCGGCGGAAGAAGCGCCTTTGGCGCGGCTTCCTAATGCGAGGACGCTTGCCCGGCAGATGGACCAAAGCAGTTCCATGCCCGATCGTCAGACCGGTCGGATGACCGAGGCAAAGCAGCCACTGCCGGATTTACAGGAAAGAGAAAACAGCATGATTCATTTTATATTGGGTGACAGCGGAACAGGCAAGACGGAGTATGTTTTCAGGCATATGATCGAAGAAGCTGAAAAGGCTCCTGACAGACGCTTTTATCTTTTTGTTCCTGAACAGAATACTCTGGAGGCGCAGAAGCGCTTTATAAGCATGAGTGAAAGGCATGGCATACTGAACATAGATGTGCTTTCATTCCAACTGCTTGCTTACAGGGTCATGGACGAGCTTAACTGCAGAAAGCCCGAACTTATGGATGATATGATGAAATCCATGCTCCTCAGGAAAGCCTGTGAGGAAGTGAAGTCCGGGATAAACGTTTACTCCAGAAAGCTTGATTCGGCCGGATTTATCGCGCAGCTTAAGAGGCTTTACAGCGAATTCTGCCAGTATGGCATAGGCGCAGAGGAACTCGAAAAAGCGCAGGACAAGGTCACTTCCCCGCTTTTAAAGGGAAAACTCAAAGATGTGATGCTTATATTTGACAGATTCAGGGCCGATATAGCTGAAAAAGCGTATATGCCTGAGGAAGTGCCGCAGCTGCTTCTGGGGATCATTTCAAAGTCTCATCTGCTGGATGGAGCCGATATATATTTTGATGGCTACACGGGTTTCACACCGGTGCAGCTTAAGCTGCTTGAGCATATCATACCGGCAGCGGCGGATTGCAGCTTTGCCCTGACAGTACCGGCGGAATATGCAGAAACGGAAACCAATGACAGCGATGATATCACGGATCTTTTCAGGCTCAGTACCGAAACGATAAAAAAGCTTACAGTCATAGCCGAAAAAAACAACATTTTTCATGGCGAAGATGTGCTCTTAAAGGAAAAGCACTGCAAGCCTCAGCTGAGGATAGTCAGAGCGGCGGATACAGTAAGCGAGGTCCGCTGCATTTGCAGAAGGATAAGACAGCTTGCTGTCCTGTCAGGAGAGAAAAGCATACGGTACCGGAGAATCGCTGTAGCGCTTTCGGATCCCGCAGGCTATAAGGAAATAATAAAGCGTGAGTTCGGGCATTATGCTATACCGTACTTTATGGATGAACGGGCTTCGGGTTCAGGCGATGTATCTGTAAGGTTTATCCTGTCCACGGTCAAAATGATCGCGGAGGGCTATAAATACGAAGATGTGCTCGGGTTTATGAAAAACCCTGTTATAACAGCCGGAGATGAACAGAAAAGAGAGTATGTTGACAGGCTTGACAACTATATCAGATCAACCGGCATAAGAGGACGCAGCCGTATAGAAAAAATGCTTTCTGAAAATGAAGCCGATGCCGTATGCGGTTTCTTTGCGGGTGCTATGAACCCGGTTTTTAAGCTGCAGGACCAAATTAAAGCCTCCGAAAAAATAAAAGACAGAATTGATGCCTTAAGGGAATATTTTGCCGCCTGCGGCTTCAATTCAATGCAGGAAGCTTACTGCACTTACCTTAAGGAGTCGGGCTTTGCCATAGAGGCTGAAGAAAGCGGACGCTTCTTCGAACTCATCAAGGAATTTCTTGAAAACATGCACAGCATTCTCGGAGAGGAAAAGGTCAGCCTTAAGACCTTTTATGAGCTTCTGAACGCGGGACTCAGGGAGCTTAAGGCAGGCGTGATACCTGCTTCCATGGATACGGTCGTTATCGGGGATCTCAAGCGCAGCCGTTTTGATGATATTGATGTGCTTTTTGTGGCCGGAGCCAATGACGGACTTCTGCCGCAGACAGTTACCGGCGGCGGCATTTTTACGGACAGAGAGAGGGAAGAAATAGCCGGCTGCAGTCTGGAGCTGGCGCCTTCGGACAAGGAAGACAGCCTTATACAGAGCTTCTATTTTTATCTTCTGACAGGAAAACCGGAGCTTGAACTGGATATTACCTTTGCTGCGGAGAGCAGTGACGGCAAGTCTATGAAGCCATCTGCAATGATAGGTGAGCTTATTGAAAAAAATCCGGGTACCGGGATCGAAAATGACAATGAGGATGCAGATGCCTGCAGCCTGAGCGATGCCTATACGCAGCTCTCGGCGCTGCTTGCGGCGCGCGAGCCGGGCAGCGGACGTTTTGCTGCGCTGCTTAAAGCTGTGAGTGAAAGAGAAGCTGAGCACACAGACGGACTTTTAGGCAGCCACTCAAACGGGCTCTCGGACGGACTATCAGGCCGGCTCGTGAAAAACGCTTTTATGGCGCACACCTCAGACAGTATTTCCGCTGAAACTGCTGTCAGACTTTACGGGGATATAATCAGCGGATCGGTAACGCGCATAGAACAGTTTGAAAAATGTCCTTTTGCGCACTTCCTAAGTTATGGACTCAGACTGGAGGAACGTAAGCTGTACAGCTTTGAAGCAATGGATGTGGGCATACTTTACCACAGGGTCATTGATCTGGTCATGAAGATGCTTGAGCATTCCGGAAGGACGCTCAGAGATATAGGTTATGCCGAACTTTCGGAAATGACAGCTGCAGTTGTTGAAAGCGAGGCTGAGGAGTATAACGGGCGGATACTGCACTCAACAGCAGGCAATATTTACCTTAAGGAACAGCTTAAGAGAGTGTCGGTCAGAACAATGAAGACTCTTAAGCAGCATTATGAAAAGGGAAGCTTTGACAAGACCAGGAATGAGTATTCATTTACTGTAAAGGATACTGGCTGCGAGTTTAAGGGACGTATCGACAGAATGGATACAATGTCGAAGGATGAGACTGCATATGTAAGGGTTATAGATTACAAATCCGGCGGAACTACCTTTAAAAGAGATCTTGTCATGGCGGGCAGGCAGCTGCAGCTCTGTATGTACATGGATTCGGCGCTTAAGGAGGCGCTGGCTGAGACCGGCATATCCAGAGCGGTACCGGCCGGTATGTTCTACTACAATATCAAGGATCCTATGGCGGATGCCGGCAAGATCGATGAAACCGCTGCAGAAGGCAGCAGCTCTGCGGAAACTGCAGGCGCAGCAGATGCGGTGGCTGACATCATTTCGGCTGAACTCTGTATGAACGGACTGGTCAACAGTGATCCGGAGGTGCTCAAGGCTATGGACTGCGATCTTAACGGAGAGGCAACGGTAAAGTCCAAGGTGATACCGGTCGGGATCAAGGTCGGAAGTGCAGCAGTAAGCATAGACGATAAAAATACGGCGAGTGAAGAGGAATTCCTTGAACTTATAGAGCATACAAAACAGATCATCAGGAGAGATGCGGGGCGTATATCGTCAGGAGACATCAATATAGCTCCTGTTAAGGAGGGCGCAAATCCGAGCTGTAATTACTGCTTATACCGCAGCGTGTGCAGATTTGACCCGAGGCTTGAGGGCTATAACTACAGGGTATGACGTACTGCGCCGCAATCACGGCATGATGTTCTGCGGCACAGTTGACAGGGAAAGGCAGCTTAAGTTCTGCCGGCGCAGCCATAAGGCGAAGTCAGCTTAAGATGCAGCAGGTTGCGGTCGCGGCCGCTGAACCGGTAAACTTAAGACACAATAGACTGTCGGTACGGCCGTTCAGACTGAGAGAAAATTAAGACATAATGGACTGTGACTCACAGTCCTGATGAATAAACCGAGGATATATATGGGTTGGACTGAAGAACAGCAAAGAGTTATAGATGAAAGAGGCGGAAACCTGCTGGTTTCCGCAGCGGCGGGCAGCGGAAAGACTGCTGTGCTTGTTGAACGCATTATCTCGCTCATCACTGATAAAGAGGCGCCGGTAAGCCTGGACAGAGTCATTATCATGACTTTTACCAGAGCGGCGGCCGGAGAGATGCGCGAGAGGATCGGAGACGCGCTGAACAAGCGTATAAAGGCTGAACCTGACAATGCTTATCTTAAACTGCAGAAGGCTCTGCTTCCGAGAGCAAGGATATCGACTATAGACAGTATATGCCAGAATCTGGTCAGACAGTATTACCAGTATCTTGATATAGACCCCGGCTTCAGAGTAGGAGACGAGGGTGAACTTAAGCTGCTCAGAAGGGAGATACTCTCTGATCTGATCGAGGACAGACTCTCTGAGGAAGACCATGAATTTTTTGATCTTATGGGCTTTTTCAATGAGAGGAAGGCCGAAGCTGAACTGAGCGACTGCGCGGAGCGCCTTTTCAGGCTTGCGCAGTCAGATCCGTGGCCGGAGGATTTTCTGGAAAATATAATCTCCGAGCTTGATGCTGAGGCTGACGGTGATTTTGAAAACACGGCCTGGTACAAATATCTGCGCGGAAAGATCAGCAGGGATATAGGACATTATCATAAGCTGCTCGATAAGGCGCTTGATATTGCCGGTGAGCCCGGAGGACCCGAGTCTTACATAGAAGGAATAAACATAGTGCAGGAAATTCTTGAGAACCTGCCTGTAGAAGGAAGCTATAAGGATTTTTACACTGCTCTTTATGATGTACAGATACCCAGACTGTATGCAGGCAAGAAAAGCCAGTATGATCCGGAGCTTAAGGAAAAGGCGTCCGCTATCGTAAAGGCGTGCAGGGAATATCTGAAAAAATATCTTCCGGATAAGATCTTCCGCTACAGCCCCGAAAAGGTTAAGACAGCTGTCGGACAAAGCACCCGCATGCTCAGGACTCTGACTGAGTTTACGATGGAATTTTCGAGGAGATTTGCAGAGCGTAAGCGTGAGCTCAATATTGTGGATTTCAATGATATGGAGCATATGGCGCTTAATCTGCTGTACAGAAAGACCGAAGACGGTTATGTGCCTTCCGAAACAGCGGACAGACTGGCCTCGGAGACGGATATTATCATGATAGATGAGTACCAGGACTCAAATCCCGCACAGGAGGCATTGGCAAACGCGCTTTCAGCTGAACGCCTCGGAAGGGCTGACGTGTTCATGGTAGGAGATATAAAGCAGAGCATTTACAGATTCAGGATGGCTCAGCCGGGCATCTTTATAGGAAAATACAAGAGCTATGGCTGCGACAGCCTGCATAAGCTCATAGAGCTTAACAAAAACTTCAGAAGCAGAAAGGAAGTCCTGGATTCCGTAAACGAGATATTTGCCTCGATAATGACCGGTGAACTTGGAGATGTTGTCTACGACAGCAATGCTAGGCTTTATTATGGGGCTTCCTATAACGATGAGCCGGGACACAGGACCGAGCTTCTGGTCACATCCAAGCGCGCAATGGAGCAGCCGGAGGCTGAAGATACCGAAGATTTTGAAGATTCTGAAGATTCTGAAGGTTCCGAAGCAGCATTGGCAGAAACCGGGAGTCAGGCTTCAGCAGCAGTGGACGTAAGTAAGGCATCTTCCGCGGCATCGGAAGGAAGCGGAGCAGCTTCAGGCGCAGCGGATGCTTCTAAGGCAGTTTCATCCAAAACTACCGGGAAGCAGCCGTCAGGAAGCGATGAAAATGATGAAGATGAGGATGGTGACGGCGCAGGCGCAGTCAATCCTGAATATGAAATGATTGCAGACCGCATCTGCCGTCTTATTTCGCCTGCAGATGAAAGTGAAAGACTCTGGATAACTGATAAGGAGACGGGACTTCGCAGAAAACCAAGATACCGGGATATAGCGATCCTTATGCGGTCTCTTAAAAACAGGACAGAGCCTCTTATAGAGACGCTCAGGAACCATGGCATTCCGGCCTACTGCGAAAATACCACGGGATATTTTGATGCCATGGAGGTGGAGACGGTACTCAGCTTTCTGAGCATCATAGACAATCCGCATCAGGATATACCTCTGGCAGCGGTTATGCGAAGCGCAGTCTTCGATTTTACCGATGATGAGCTGGCATCCATCAGGATCGCCGGAAACTGTGCCGCGGAGGGAGCCGGAGAAACCGGAAAAGAGGAGAAAACGGGAGCGGCAGCAGAAGCCGTGAAAGCCGGAAGTGAAGCAGAAGCAGAGGCGGGAGTTTCCCGGTCTGTTTTTGGCGAAGCCCACGATTTTTACAGCGCTGTAAAATACTGCGCCGGGGAACATTTTCAGGAAGATAATGTGCTGAAAGGAAAATGCTCTGCTTTTCTGGAAAAACTCGGATATTTCAGAAAACTGTCGGATGTTATGACCGTCAGGGAACTGATAGGCAGGATATATGATGACACGGGCTTTTACAATATCGTTTCAGCCATGCCGATGGGCGTCATGAGAAGAAAAAATCTCGATATGCTGCTTAAAAGGGCCGAGGACTACGCTTCAACAAGCTATACCGGACTGTTCGACTTCATGCGCTACATTGAGGCGCTTAAGAAGTATGAGACGGAATACGGAGAAGCCGGCGCCTACAGTGAAAGCGATGACATTGTCAGGATAACGAGCATCCACAAATCGAAGGGACTGGAATATCCTGTGGTCATTATCTGCGGCCTTGGCGGCAGATTCAACAAAACCGAGCTGAACAGCAGTATAATCGCAGACCATGAAATGGGCCTTGGCGGAAACTATGCGGACCTTGACAGGCGTATCCTTTACAGAAGCCTTAAGAGAGACGCCATAGCGGCAAAGATCAATGAGGACTCCATGAGCGAGGAACTGAGGATACTGTATGTCGCTATGACCAGGGCTAAGGAAAAGCTGATCATGACGGCCAAACTGCAGGAAGGCAAAAACAATAAAGAAGCGGCGTACGACAGAGAGATCCCATTTGCTGAGTTCAAGCGCGAAAGACTCAGAAAAAAGCTTGAGAATATGATGAATGAGGAGCCTTCCTCCGTTTCCCTGCCTAATGCCAGCGGATATCTTCCGTGGGTGCTCATGGGCATGGATAAGGAAAACAGTTCTATAGATCTGCAGGTCGTAGTCGGCGAGGATATAAGCGCAGGCTTTGAGGAGAGAGCGGCACAGCTCGGCATGGACCTCGAAGCCGCGGCATCGGCTGCAAAGGCAGCGCCGGACACTGCCGTAAGCGCATATGCCGATAAACTGAAAAAAGCATTCGACGCGGAGTATGCAGACAGCGCAGCGGTATCACTCAGGCCGAAGGTGTCTGTATCAGAGCTTAAGCATATCGCCATGGAGGAATATTTTGCTGAAAATGCCGCTGCGGAAGCTGCTGAGGAAGCTGCAGAGGAATACTACAGGGATGAAAAACTGCTTGACGAAGAACAGCAGGCTGCTGAGTCCGGCGCTGAGGAGTATTATCCGGCGGAAAAGAGCCTCCCTTCAGAGGGAGCGCTGAGAGGCACTGCATACCACAGATTCATGGAACTCATGGATTTTGCCGCATTTCCAGGAACGGGCGAGGAAACCGCCGAAAATGAAAAAACCGGAGAAACAGGGAAAGCTGCAAAAACCTGGAAAGCTGAAGAAACCGGAGATAATACATCGAAGCGCAATTATGCTGAAAGCATGGCCGACCGGATAAGCTCGTTCACAGACAGCGAATTCAGGCGCGTGTCAGAGGCTGAACTTATGTCTGAAGAGGACATAGCCAGAATAGACAGAAGAAAGCTCGAACGCTTCCTTGAAAGTGAGCTGGCGCGCAATATGTCTGAGGCTGCGAAACGCGGAAAATTAGTGCGGGAACAGCATTTCATGATAGGAAGACCGGCGTCGGAGCTCGGTACGGCAGATACAGATGAGCTGCAGCTGCTTCAGGGCATAATAGATGCATATTATTACACGGATGACGGGGATATAGTGCTCATAGACTACAAGACCGATAATGTGAAAAAGGCTGAGGAGCTGATAGGGCGCTATGATATGCAGCTCAGGCTTTACAGGCAGGCTCTCGGACAGCTGACAGGAAGGAGGGTCGCAGCGACATTCATCTACAGCACTGCGCTTGGCGAATGCATTGAGCTGTGAGAAATCAGACGGCCCGGCTTTTTGGAAAAAATCAATATATTTTGCTTTGGACAGTGCAAAATTTCTGCAAATATATAGAAAAGATATTGCATTGAAAATGTGATATACTTTGTGCAATTGCAGGTATCACGATGCAGGACTTTATCCACACTGAACATATGCTGATCAAAAGCCCGATGGAAAAGGATAATGTCCGGATGCTGATACAGCATGGCCCGGATCTGTTAAGACCGGCTTAATAATAAAACCAGAATTGGAGAATTGAGATGAAGAAATTATCACTTGCCGTAGTCGGCGCAACAGGTGCTGTCGGACATGAGCTTCTTAAGATAATCGAGGAGAGAAAGATTCCTTTCACAGAGCTCAAGCTTCTTGCTACAGAAAAGAGTGCCGGAACAAAGATAGACTTTATGGGTAAGGAATACACCGTAGAGGCAACGACACTTGACAGCTTCAAGGGCGTTGATGTAGCGCTTTTCGCAGGCGGACCTGCTTCCAAGGCATTCGGAAGAGCTGCAGCAGAGCAGGGAACCATCGTTATCGATAACTCAAGCACATTCCGCTATGACAAGGATGTTCCTCTTGTAGTACCTGAGGTAAACCCTGATGACCTTAAGTGGCATAAGAACCTTATCGCAAACCCTAACTGCTCGACCATCCTGCTTGTAACAGCGCTCTATCCGATCTACAAGTATTCAAAGATCAAGAGAGTTATCGTTTCAACCTATCAGGCATGCTCAGGCGCAGGAAAGGCAGGACTTGACGAGCTTAAGAGCCAGACTGCAGATGTACTTGCAGGTAAGCCGGCAGAGCCGTCTGCATTCAAGTATCAGATCGCTTTCAATGTAATTCCTCAGATCGATGTTTACGTTGATGATGATTACACAAAGGAAGAGATGAAGCTTGTATGGGAAACACATAAGATCATGGGTGACGAGGAGATCGGAGTTACTCCTATCGCTGCAGTCCGTGTTCCTGTATACAGAAGCCATTGCGAGGCTGTATATATCGAGACAGAGGATGAGGTATCAGTAGAGAAGGCAAGAGAGCTTCTCGCTGCAGAGGATTATGTGGTAGTTCAGGATGATCCTGAGAAGTTCCTTTATCCGATGCCTATAACAAGCTCTGATACAGATAAGACCTATGTTGGACGTATCAGAAAGGACCTTGTCAATAAGAACGGTCTCAATATGTGGATCTCATTTGACCAGCTCAGAAAGGGCGCTGCTACTAATGCGGTACAGATCCTCGAGGAGCTTATAAAGAGAGACATGATCTGATCTGAAACGGACTGAATGGCCGCGGAAAGTCTCAGTCAGCCTCAGATGTTCTGAAGATCCGGAGAGATGCGGATGACGGATGACCGCCGGAAAACATAAAAGATTTCAGAGGATCATAGAAAAAAGAAAAACAGCAGATGCTGCACACTAATGAAGGCGTGTATAATGCCGGATTTGTGTGCAGCATTTCTTTTTCCTGACGAAGCTGAAATATACTTCACGCTTCAGAAGAGTTTCCTGCTTTGTCCATTTTTATGTCTCTTTTTATCTGCCTTTTCAGTACTTTTAAATGCATAAAGCATGGAAAAAGTGTATAATTGAAATGTTGAATCAAATCCAGATTCTGAAGTAAAGGAGCGGACTCATGGCAATCGACAATGACTGGCTGATTCCTCTTAAAGAAGAATTCAGAAAACCTTATTATAAAAGTCTGTATAATAAAGTGATCGATGAGTATAATAGATACGAGATATTTCCGAAAAGCACGGATATTTTCAAAGCCTTCGATCTGACACCGTTAAGCAGCATTAAGGCTGTTATTATCGGTCAGGATCCGTATCACGGCGACGGTCAGGCCGAGGGGCTCTGTTTTTCAGTAAGTCCGGGTATCGAGATACCGCCGTCGCTTAAAAATATCTACAAGGAGCTTCATGACGAGCTGGGACTTAAGATACCGAACAACGGATCACTGGTTCCCTGGGCGAAGCAGGGCGTGCTCCTGCTTAATACCGTACTTACGGTAAGGGCGCATCAGGCTTTTTCACACAGAGGCATAGGCTGGGAGCAGTTCACGGACGCTGCCATAAAGGCGGTCAATGAGATCGACAGACCGGTGGTGTTTCTGCTGTGGGGCAGACCGGCAGGTGAAAAAGCAGCAATGCTCGACAATCCGAAGCATCTGGTGCTCAAATGCGCGCATCCAAGTCCGCTTGCGGCATCTAAAGGATTTTTCGGCTGCGGACATTTTAAGCGCTGCAACGAGTTTCTCGAAGCCAACGGCGAGGAACCGATAGACTGGCAGATACCGGATATCTGACGCGTACAGTGCAAGGCAATGTGAAGAGATATGAGAAATACCGTCTGACGAAAATTCTCAACGAAAATTCTCAGACGGAGACTCCATGCAATGCATGACACTTCGTGGATACACCGGCAGTCGGGGGTCCGGGCGGATCCACAGTAAATAATTAAAGAACATAAGGAACATAAGGAACATAAGGAACATAAGGAACAGGAAACAGGACATATGATAGTTTTAGAAATACTGAAGGTCATAGTTTTCGGAATAGTGGAGGGCATTACCGAATGGCTGCCTATTTCCTCGACGGGACACATCATTCTGCTGCAGAGCATCATGCCGCTGAATCAGCCGGAAGACTTTTTCAATGTGTTCAAGGTAGTGATACAGCTCGGCGCCATACTGGCTATAGTCGTTCTGTTCTGGGACAAGCTTTTCCCGCTGTCTCCATCCAAAACACCGGCGGAGAGAAAGAGGACCTGGATACTTTGGACTAAGATCGTGATAGCGTGCATACCGGCAGCAGTCGTAGGCCTTCCGCTGGACGATTTCCTGGATGAACACCTGAGTACCCCTGTAGTCATAGGATGTATGCTGATTATGTACGGCATTATCTTTATCCTGATGGAAAATTACAACGGAAACCGCCGTTTTCCAATCAGAAAGGTGCATCAGATCGATTATAAAACTGCGGTGCTGATCGGACTTTTCCAATGCCTGTCGCTCATACCCGGCACCTCCAGATCGGGAGCAACCATCATCGGTTCAATGGTGCTCGGATGCTCCAGAGCTGCTGCTGCGGAATTTTCTTTCTTTCTCGGCATACCGGTCATGTTCGGAGCCAGCCTTCTTAAGATAGTAAAGCACGGCTTTGACTTCACGCTGTTCCAATGGTTCACTCTGATCTTCGGTATGCTCATATCATTCATTGTGGCGCTGCTGGTGGTAAGGGGCCTGATGGAATATATAAGAAAGCATAATTTCAAAATATTTGGATATTACAGGATAATTTTCGGCATTATAGTACTCTTGTATTTTATTATCGCAGGATGATAAGGACAGAATCTGACATGAAGAAGGATATGAAAAAAGATATGAATATTAACGCAGGAAAAAAACGTGTTTCTGTAAATGCTCCAGCCCGCAGGCTTTTATGCACTGCGGCACTGTTCATTGCTGCGGCTGCGATGATTCCGGCGGCAGGGACATTTGCATCTGTAAAGGTGTACGCCGAAACAGGTATTGGACCGGGGGCCGGATCACAGCAGGTTCAGGGAACACAGCAGATAAAAACCAGGAACGGATACGCAAACGGGGAACTTATATCACTTAATAAAGAGTGGAAATATGCGGATATGTCCATGATAAACAGCGGAGCGGCCGTGGTGTATACAGCATCAGCAAACCGCAAAGATAAGGTCATAGCTGTCAATGCGGGACACGGCACAAAAGGCGGATCCTCTGTTAAAACCTATTGCCACCCGGATAAATCCCTGAAGCTTACAGGCGGATCGACGGCTGCCGGAGCTGAAAAGGCAACCGCAGTATCAAGTGGTATGACTTTTAATGATGGAACACCTGAGGCGGTGGTCACTCTCAGGATGGCGCAGCTGCTCAGGGATAAGCTGCTAAGCCGCGGCTATGATGTAATCATGCTCAGGGACGGTGAGGATGTACAGCTTGACAATATAGCGCGTACTGTTATTGCCAATAATACGGCTGACGCGCATATAGCGCTGCATTGGGACGGCGATTCGCTGAAGACCATAAAAGGCTGCTTTTATATGTCAGTACCGGACGGACTTAAGAAAATGGAGCCGGTCACTTCTTACTGGCAGCAGCATGAAGCGCTTGGAGATGCGCTTATAAAAGGCCTTGCAGGCCAGGGAATGAAGATATGGAGTTCGAATCCTCTGGATATGGATCTGACGCAGACATCCTACAGCACTGTACCTTCAGTAGATATAGAACTTGGCAATCAGTGCTCGAGGCACGATGATGAACTGCTCAGCCAGGAGGCAGAGGGACTGGCAAACGGAATAGATATGTTTTTCGGAATCTCTTGACAAAGAGCGGCTTTTGGTTTATCTTTTTAAGGCACGGATAAATCAGGCAGCTGATTTTATGCAGTGTATAACATATGGTAAATATGTAATTCAGCAGAAATACCCAAGTGGCTGAAGGGGCTCCCCTGGAAAGGGAGTAGGCTGTTAATAGCGGTGCGAGGGTTCAAATCCCTCTTTCTGCGCGAGGACCGGATCGGAAGATCCGGTCTTTTGTTTTCATAGATCCGGTGAGGAAATGCTTTCAGCCGGGACCCTGACCGCACCATCGCACTCATGGTTGGAATATCGCAATTACATTCCCTTTGCCTGATTGTGAGAAATGCTTTCAGCGTTGAATGTAAATCGTATTTTATACACTTTTGAAATGAGATCTGCAGCCTAAAGAGCAGAAAAAGCCCGGAAAACACGGAAAATGACTGAAAAATCACAAGATGTAGTGGTGGGGACAAAGGTGCACAACTAGAGTATAAAAAACT
>R11__coassemble_732_pt1 | contig 20324 bp, 17 predicted proteins | sample R11__metabat2_high_PE_001 | metagenome-assembled genome bin R11 | reverse complement strand
GTATATAAGAGAAGAGAGGAGATAAAGGATGAAGATAAATTCAGTTGCTATACTTGGCGCGGGCGCGGTAGGTTCATATTTGCTCTGGGGACTTTCCTCAAAGCCCGGGACAGAGGTGTGCGTTATAGCTTCCGGGGAACGTAAGGAACGTTTTGAGCGCGACGGCTTCGTGATCAATGATGTGACTTACCATCCGGCAGTGAAGACACCAGAGGAGGCGGCAGGAGTGGACTTGCTGATCGTTGCGACAAAGTACAATTCGCTTAAGGGTGCGCTGGAGGACATCAGGACTATCACCGGAGAAAACAGCCATACCATAGTAATGAGCCTTATGAACGGAGTCGACAGCGAGGACATCATTGCCGGCGCGGTTGCCAGAAAGCAGATACTCTATTCGCTGATAAAGATCGCTTCGGAGAGAAAAGAAAACAGCGTAAGGTTCGACCCTGTCACAACGCTGGGCATTATATACGGAGCATGTGAAAGCGGCGCAGGAGCTGAAAGCGTGGCTGCAGTGAGCGAGCTTTTCAGCGGAACTGAACTTAATTACAGAATCGCAGAAAATATAAAGAGCGAGATCTGGAAGAAATTCTGGATCAACATCTCAAACAATCAGCCGCAGGCTATGCTCGGCTGCGGAGTTGGCGCCTACAAGGACAGTGAGCATGCAGCATTTTTAAGGAAAAAACTCGGTGACGAGGTGGAGGCCATTGCTGCGGCAAAGGGCATAGACCTCGGCCTGGCCGACGGAGCTTCGTCAAAGGGCAGCCCCGTAAAGAAGCGCGCGAGGTATTCAACGCTTCAGGACCTTGACGCGAAGCGGCATACGGAGATCGATATGTTTGCCGGAACCGTGGTCCGCATGGGCCGTGAACTCGGCATACCCACACCGTACAATGAATTTACCTACCACATGATTAAGGCGCTGGAGGAAAAAAACGACGGGCTGTTTGATTATGAATGATGTTATAAGTATTTTGGACATAAAACTCCACCATCCGGTTGTTATTCGCAATCAAATAAGGTGAAAAACAATGCCGTGCTGTGGGAAATTGTAAGTGGGAAGTTTAACGGACTGCGAATGTGTTATAAAATAACTGAACGATAGCTTTGAGATTAAGAGGAGCTGCAGATGGCGGTAATGATATTTCTGTCGGCGGCTGCGGTGGCTATTATGGCCGCAGCGCTGAGAAAGAGCATAAAAAAGACTATATATTCATATAAAAATGTTGCGCTGATTGCAGGTATACTGTTCGTTTCCGTGCTGTTTATTGCGGTAGCTGCGAGTCTTGCCATGGACGGAGCCGGTATGGGCAGCGCAGTCACGGACGTATACGGTGATATGCAGGGTGCCGGCAATGCGGCTTCCGGCATGATCTCAGGCGTTGGCAGTGGTATATATGCAGCCGGAAAGACCGCAGCGGGAGTATCAGCGGCGGGCACCTCGGGTGCATCCGGAGGCAGCGGTTTCTTCAGGTTCATCATCGATTATCCGAGGTATTTCTCGATGTTTACGATACCTGTCATGCTGATCATCTGCCTGCTGCTCGGTATAAGCAATATCGCGCTTATCAGGCATGAAGGACTCTGCCTGCACAACATTCTCAGCATAGTTCTCGGAGTGTTTTATATAGGCGGCACACTTGCGGTATATGCCGCGTCGGGTCTCAGCCATATGGGAGCCATGCAGATCGAGGGCATGGCCGAGAACAGGCTGTATCTTACGCTGCATACCTTTGTCCCGCTGTTTTTCCTGATGCTGATCTGCTATTTTGAATGCATATTTGCGGCGACCTGCATCATGGCCTACGCGGCCGCAAAGCATAAGCCGGCCTACGACAAGGATTATATAATCATACTCGGCTGCTCCATTGATAAGAGAGGCGGACTTCTGCCGCTGCTAAAGCAGAGGGCAAACAGGGCCATTAAGTTTGCCTGGGAGCAGGAGATCGCTACGGGAAAGCCGGTGCTTTATGTGCCGTCGGGCGGAAAGGGGCCCAACGAGATAATGAGCGAGGGCTCCGCGATGGAGTTCTACCTTCTGTCACATGGAGCGGAGGAATACGAGGTATTTGCGGAGAAAAAGTCGCGCAATACCTTTGAAAATATGAGTTTTTCGAAGAAAATCATAGAGGAGCTTAAGCCTGACGCAAGGATAGCCTTTGCCACGACCAATTACCATGTGTTCCGCAGCGGCATATTCGCGATCCAGGCGGGACTGGATGCCGAGGGCATAGCAAGCAGCACAAAGTGGTACTTCTGGCCGAATGGCTTTATCCGCGAGTTCTTCGGCATACTGGCAGTCAATGAGCGCGCACATATCGCTGCGGCGGCTGCATTTGCAGTATTCTGCGCGGTCTGCGGATATATCGGTTATACAGGCGGACTTATATGACTGTGGGGTTGTGATATTCCGGAGCCATTGTGCCTATTGCACAGCGCAGGTCTGCTCTGAGATGCGGCTTCATTTCCGGCGGAGGTCTGAGCATGGGCGATATGGAGTGATATTACGGCATTTCGAATCGGAAGCTCAGGGCAGTTGTTTAACTTTTTCTTATTAATTGTGACAATTCAGAACATTTATTGCCCTTGACGCATTGATTTTGCTATAATCCTGCTATCGGGCCGGGGTTATCGGCGCGGTAACGGATCCGATGGCAGCAGATTGGAGCATGCGCAGCAGGCCTGCTTATTTACAGCAGGAACCCGGGTTTTGAAATTGAGAATTTACGTCTGACCGGGATTCTCACTCTGACCTGAATTCTCAGCGGCGGGTTTCCGTCTATGACAAGCGAAAGGATTTTTTATGAAATTGTCTGTTATAAAGACATGGATGGCTTTTTTGATGACTGCGTCGATTGCGGCAGCGGCAGCGATGCCTGCATATGCAGGGGCGGCAGGAGCCGGGATATCGGTGAGCCAGGAAAATGCGAATAAGTATCTGGAGGGCTACAATCTTATCAATGATTCGGCGCCGCAGGTCAATACATACAAGGACAGTTCGCTCAATCTCGGCGGGGCGCGCATCATACTTATGCGGGGCGCGCAGCTTTCCAGACAGCTGTGTATTATAGTGGAGTCTGCGGACGGACACCGCATAGTCGTTGACGGAGGCATGCCTGAAAATGCTTCTTATCTGGGAAGCTATATCAAGGCTCATGGAGGCAAGGTCGATGCCTGGCTTTTAACACATCCGCATTCGGATCATGCGGGTGCCCTGACCGCGCTTCTTAATAAAAGGCTTAATACTGACGGATACTGTGAATACGCCGATATCGATTACGGTGATATTTATTATTCATACGGTCCGATGGAGTTTTACGATGAACATGAGACCCAGAGGTACAGGCTCGATTTTATAAGGGAGTCCTATCAGGCTATAGGGACATATGACCAGAGCAAAGTACATTACAATCTCCCCGGAGGCACTGAGTTCAGTGTCGGGGATATCAATGTGCGTATCATTAATTCACCGTATCTTCTGGACGCTTCTCCCGGCAACAACAGTTCCATCTGCTATATGATAACGGTAGGCGGCCGGCGCCTGCTGATCACAGGCGACATTGCCTATGAGGCAGCGGAGCTGCTGCTCAGGGACCATGCGCCTGAGGAGTTTAAAGCTGACATAGTCCAGGTGGCGCATCACGGACAGCAGGCAGCATCATTTGCATTTTACAGCGCTGTATCGCCTGAGATAGCGTTGTGGCCGTCTTCCTATGATATCTGGAAGATGCGCAATGATGATTTTTCACCGGACCAGGAGACCTACACACCGGCGCTTACATACTATTGGATGAAGACACTCGGCGTCAGGGAAAATTACTGTATGGCCGACGGAAACTGGATACTTGACTGAAAGCACAGACAGACTGTGCGGTACAGAATATGGCAACACGCAGAAGAAAAAGAAAAAGAAGCAATATATTCGGAGACATTTTAAAATTTATATGCGCCATAGCGCTGGTAGTGATAGCGGTGCTTATGGCTGTGTTCGTCATCAATTTTATCAGGTCGGATGACGGCGCTGATATATCCCCGATAAGCATACTGCAGACTACAGCGGAGCAGGAAAGCACAGAGGATGCCGGCGCACTTAAGGAGGGCTTCAATACTCTTGAAAACGGCACTACAGTGTATGTTATCGATGGGCAGGGCACCTTCTACAAGGCCGGCTGGCTTGAACTTAACGGAAACCTTTATTACTTTAACGGCGACGGCTCCATGCAGAAGGATGTGCTTACAGAGGGCGGCATGGTATTTACCTTTGCGGATGACGGAAGCGTAAGCGGCATTAAGTACAATCCGAACTATAAGGACAGCACTTCGGCCGATTATGCGGATTATTACAGTCTGGTCAGATCCCCGAAGGTATGGACCTTCCTCAACAAAGACAAGCAGAAGGGACATTTCTATGCCCTTATGTACAAAAAGACCACGGATTCGGTATCTCATCAGCTGGGTGGAAGCACCAACCCTCAGTATACCGGACCTTACAGTATGCAGATAGACGGAGATTATATCTATTTTCTTGTATACACATCGGATCCCGATGTAAGCGAAAAGGACAATAATGGTACGCTTTACCGTATGCAGATAGGAGCGGACCTGCGGCAGATCGCAGCCGAGAATGTAGACGGCTATAAGATAATCAACGGCAATGTTTACTATGCTTCGTCGGGCCGTATGTACCATACATCAAGCTTTACGGATGATGAAAATGTCCGCGTATTTGCCGAGGGGGATAATTACAAGGTTGATATTTCGACCGGGGGCAAGGCATACCTTGTTACTGAGGACGGCTATCCTGTAACACTGGAGTCGGAGGCGTTCAAGGCAGGCAATTTCACATATAAGCTGAGCGCGGAAGGTGAGATACTTAAGACCGCCGAGAAGCCTACGGTAAGCTATGGCGGATACATCTACTCCTTTGAGTCTGATGAGGTATTCGGCCTTAAGATGTCCAGACTTCTGCGTACTGATTCATCCGGAAACAGCGAGGTACTTTCATCTGAGTTCAGCGGCACCGTGCGCAATATGCACTATGACAACGGAACCATGTACGCTGAGTACACCGATGACAAGGATGCGGACCATATAATCACTATAAGCTTCGACGGAGATATAGACTATCTCACGGAAACGGCTGACGGAAGAGTCACGCTTATAGGCATACAGTCAGGAAAGGCTGTTGTCATGAGCGTTTCAGATAGCGGCACAGTATACAAGGAGCTTGATCTTAAAGAGACCTTCCCACTGGCTGTGGGAGTTGCGCCTATGCCTGTTGAAGTTACCAATAACGGTACAGCTCCGGATGGCTCATCCACAGATACGGCTGCCGGAGGAACAACAACGACAGACACCGCTCCCGGAGCATCAAGACTGCCTTCGGCGGTGGTTTCAAATGCGCCGGGAGAGTCTTCAGATACCCAGACTGCCCAGACGCAGACTCAGGCTGCGCAGTCTCAGACCCAGGCTCAGACAGAGGGAACCGTTGTACAGAATGCGGCGCCCGGACAGAGCGCATCGTCTGCAGATGCCCAGAGCTACAATGTTGCAGGAAGGGATGGCGCTGCGGGCACCGTCGTTTCTCAGGGACCGGGCTATGATGAGGTCGCTCTTACAGGCCCCGGAGGCTGAGCATTATGGGGAAGATATTTTATCTTATGGGCAAATCGGCTTCAGGCAAGGATACTCTGTATGGCAGGCTGCTTGCGAGGCTGCCTCAGCTTGGGACCTATGTGATGTATTCCACCAGACCTATGAGGACAGGTGAACAGGATGGCGTAAGCTATAATTTTGTAAAGCCTGAGATGATCGACAGAGCGGAAGCTGATGGGCGGCTTATTGAAAAGAGAGTCTATGAAACGGTGTACGGGCCCTGGATATACGCTACGATCGATGACGGACAGATAGAACTGTCAGAGGGAAGCTATCTCATGACAGGCACTATTGAGTCTTACCTTAAACTCAGGGAATATTACGGGGCGGAATCTATCCGGCCGCTTTACATAGAGGTCGATGACGGTATAAGGCTTATGCGTGCAGTCGAACGCGAGCGCAGGCAGAAAAAGCCGGCTTATAAAGAGCTCTGCCGCAGATTTATCGCAGACTCAGAGGATTTTGATGATGCCAGGCTTGCTGAGGCGGGCATAGATGAGCGTTATACCAATGACGATATAGACAGATGTACGGAGCAGCTTGCAGGTGTTATAGAGCAGGAACTGGCGAATGGCGGGATTCAATGATATAATCGGGAACGGACTTATAAAGAGTCAGCTTATCAAGGCCGCTGATACGCGGACTGTTTCCCATGCCTATATTTTTTCCGGCGAAAAGGGTATCGGAAAACGTAAGATGGCAGAGGCCTTTGCTCTGGAACTTATGTGCAGGAACCGCAGACCGGGTGAAAGCGCATGCCTCAGCTGTCCGGACTGCAAAAAGGTGCTTAGCGGAAACCATCCGGATATTGCTTATGTAATCGGAACCAAAAAGGACAGCATAGGCGTAGAGGACGTCAGAAGCCAGATCAATGATGAGGCGGCTGTTAAGCCGTTTTTTGACGGATACAGGATCTTTGTGGTTCCGGATGCCGATAAGCTTACGGTCCAGGCGCAGAATGCGCTGCTTAAGACGCTGGAGGAGCCGCCGGAGTATGTTGTCATCATGCTGCTTGCAAAGGATGAAAAGGATCTTCTGGATACGGTGCTTTCCAGGTCGGTCAAGGTGCGGCTGAGACCTTTGAACCATGAGGAGATGCTGGAATTTCTGGAGAAATATACCGCCGGGGACGCTGCCGGTATGAGCGGAAAGTTGTACGCTGCCGCAGCATTTTCAGAGGGCATACCGGGAAGGGCTGCCGAATATATGGAGGACAGCGGCTTCGGACTTATCTGCGGTTTGGTCGGCGATATATGCAGGGATATCATGCGTATGGATGCGGTGGAGATCGAGGAAAAGGCCGCGGAACTGATTGAGAAAAGCGCTTCCATGGTTGAAACACTGGAGCTTTTCAGATTATACTATAAAGATGTTATGCTGATCAGGGGAGTGAGTCGTGAGTGCGCAGACTCTGCCGGCCAGATGCCATCTGCGGATATTTTTGAAACCGGGCTGCTGGTGTTAGGCAGTGAGAAGGACGCCCTGACAGCGACTGCGCGCATGGTTACGGATAAAGGACTTGAGGCCGTTATGGAGGCCATAGATACTGCGGAAAAAAGACTGAAGGCCAATGTCAACACACAGCTTACAGTTGAACTTTTGCTGCAGAAGATGAGAGAAGCAGGAGATATTCATTAATGATCAATGTTATAAGTGTGAGATTTCGCCAGGCCGGAAAGGTATATTATTTTAATCCGGGCGAGCATCAGATAAATACAGGAGACCATGTAATAGTAGAAACAGCCAGAGGTACTGAGTACGGTTATGTGGTAAGAGGAAACCATGAGGTCTTTGATGATAAGGTAGTCCAGCCACTTAAGGAGGTCATAAGGATGGCCAATGAGGAGGATACCGAGCATGAGGCTGCCAATAAGGCTGCCGAGAAGGAGGCCTTTAAGCTTTGCTTTGAGAAGATCAAAAAGCATGAGCTTGAGATGAAGCTTATCGACTGTGAGTACACCTTTGACAACAGCAAGATACTTTTCTATTTTACAGCGGATGGAAGGATAGACTTCAGGGATCTGGTAAAGGACCTGGCAGGAGTGTTCAGGACACGTATCGAGCTGAGACAGGTCGGTGTCAGGGATGAAACCAAGATACTCGGCGGCATAGGCTCCTGCGGACGTCCGCTCTGCTGTCATACGTACCTCAGCGATTTTGCGCCTGTTTCCATAAAGATGGCCAAGGAGCAGAAGCTTTCGCTCAATCCAGTCAAGATATCCGGTGTGTGCGGAAGGCTTATGTGCTGTCTCAACAATGAAGAAGAGGTCTATGAGGAGCTTAACAAAAAGCTTCCGAATACAGGCGACCGCGTTACAACACCCGACGGCTACACGGGAGAAGTGCAGTCGGTCAGCATTCTGAAGCAGACTGTAAAGGTTATAGTGGAGCTTCCGGATGATGACAAGGATGTAAGGGAATACCATGCTGACGAGCTCAAATTCAAAAGCAGAAAGAAGGACCATGCCGGCGGAAAGCAGGAGGATCCGGAACTTAAGGAACTTGAAAAGCTTGAGAGCCTGGACAAGTCTGAAAATGCTGATAAGCCGGAAAAGTCCGGAAGAGGCGAGAGACAGGAGAGAAACGACAGGCAGGACAGGTCGGAGAAAGCAGACAGAGCCGCAAGGTCTGAGCGCCCGGAGCGCGCTGAACGTTTTGAACGTCAGGGAAGAAACGGAAAGGCAGACAGAGCAGCAGACAGAACAGACAGACCTGAAAAGAATGGCAGCAATGACAGAACTGACAGGAATAACCGGCCGGACAGATCTGACAGACAGGGCAGACCTGACAGACAGGATAGATCCGATAAGCAGGGCAGCAATGACAGAACTGACCGGAAAGAACAGGCGGACAGACCTGAAAGAAACGGCAGACAGGACAGGAACGAAAAGCCCGGGAGATCCGATAAAGGCGAAAGGGCAGACCGCTCTGAAAGAAATGACAGAAACGACAATGCCGGAGCTGATGCGCAGAACCGCCAGGCAAGGAACGGAAGACCCGGTAAAAATGACAGGCAGAACCATCAGGACAGGTATGATAAGTCTGAAGGACAGCAGGGACAGCAGAAAAATGACAGACGCGGCCGCGGAGACAGACAGCGTGACAGAAACATTGATGTAAGCTCTCAGGAGAACGCTGCACAGAACGATAAAGTTCAGGGAGGCATACCGCAGGACGATAGAAACAGGGAAAATACTGCGTATGACGGCAAAATTCAGGAAAGCGTGCCACAGGACGGCAGGATTCAGGAGTATGCTGCGCAGGAGATAAAGCCTGACAGCACTGTCAAGCAGGAAACACCAGAAACCGCAGAAAAGCAGGACTGAGATGATATACCGGAGAAATGATATCGAACTTAAAGAAGGTGAGCGCATAGATGATCTCGAACGCAACGGCTACGGTATCATTCAGCGAAGGGACGGCTTCTGCTTCGGTATGGATGCCGTATTGCTGAGCGGATTTGCAAGAGTGCGTAAGGGTGAATCGGTAGTTGACCTGGGTACAGGCACCGGGATTATACCTATACTGCTTGAAGCTAAAACGGAAGGCAGGCATTTCTACGGAATAGAGATACAGGAGCAGGTCGCCGAGATGGCCTCCCGCAGCGTGCTGCTTAACGGACTCGAGGATAAGATCGATATCATCAATGCAGATCTGCGTACTGTTATCAAGGAAAAGCAGCTGTTCAGACCCGGCAGCATGGATGTGGTTACCTCCAATCCTCCGTATATGAAGGGACAGCATGGACTTGTCAATCCGGGAGAGGCCAAGGCGATATCCAGGCATGAGGTATGCTGTACTCTCAAGGAACTCTGCGCTGTGGCTGCAGCGCTTCTTAAGAGCAGCGGGCGCTTCTATATGGTGCACAGACCGCAGAGGCTTCCGGAGATCATTTCCGAGCTTAAGGCAGTGAAGCTGGAGCCTAAGAGAATGAAGCTTGTGCATCCGTACATTGATAAAAATGCCAATATGGTGCTGATCGAGGCAGTCAAGGACGCCGGCAGCGAGTGCATAGTCGAAAAACCGATAATCGTCTATAAGGCCGACGGAAGCTATACGGACGAGATATATGACATCTATGGATATTGAAAAGGGTAAATTATATATCGTTGCTACGCCTATAGGAAATCTTGGGGATATGTCCGTGAGGGCTGTTGAGGTTCTTAAAAATGTAGACCTGATAGCCGCAGAGGATACCAGGAATTCCATAAAGCTGCTGAATCATTTTGAGATAAAGACTCCTATGACCAGCTATCATGAATTCAACAAGTATGATAAGGCTGAGGAGCTGGTCGCTCAGCTTGAGAACGGGAAAAGCGTGGCTATTATAACCGATGCGGGTACACCGTGCATATCGGATCCTGGAGAGGTGCTTGTGGCGATGTGCGCGGAGCGCGGCGTTGATGTGACCTCCATACCGGGACCATCGGCAGTCATTACCGCGCTGACAATGTCGGGACTTTCCACGAGACGCTTTGTATTTGAAGGCTTTCTGCCGGCGCAGAAGCAGAAAAAGGAGCGCAGGGAGGCTCTTGAACGCATAAAGGATGAAACCAGGACAATAGTGCTTTATGAGGCGCCGCATCATCTGACCGATACACTTAAGGATCTGGCAGCAGTGCTTGGAGGAGACCGGAGGATATCGCTTTCGAGGGAGATGACCAAGCTGCATGAGGAGATCATCCGTACTACGATTGCCGAGGCAGCGGAGCTGGAGCCAAGGGGCGAGTATGTGCTTGTGATCGAAGGAAAGAATCCTGAGGCGCTGGAGCAGGAAAAGCAGGCGGCTATCGGTGAGATGAGCATCGCGGAGCATGTGCAGAGCTACATTGATATGGGTATGGACAGGAATGCGGCTATGAAGGCGGCTGCCAAAGACAGGGGCGTTTCAAAGCGTGAAATCTACAACGCGCTGCTTGACTGAATCAGGCTGATCAAGGGCATAAAGCCATAAATATAGGCGGCTTTCCTTAAGCTTTTTGTAAGTTTTATAATGTAAATTTATGTGGCAGATAATTAATTTTCTGTTATAATCAGTAAAGCGTCGGCATGGGCAGGCGCTTTATCATTATCGGCATTAAGCAGTAACGGAGGCTTTTTAATGAAGAAATTTATCTATATAATACTTTCAGTCATGGTTATAGCGGCTCTTGCAGCCTGCTCACCATCCAACATCAAGGCTGAGGAAAGCAATGATGTGCCTGAGGGTATGAAGTACCAGAGAGAAACAACTACTATTGAGTTTAAAAAGATTACAGAGACCCCGAGCGTACCTGATGAAGTAAGAAATTCAGAGGGAGCAGGTCCGGGCTGGACTCAGATCGATCCTAACTCTGTATACTCCAACTATCCTGCAGATAAGCAGGCGCAGTATGAGACACCTGAGGATGAGGCCAATGACACACTTGTATGCCTGACCTTTATCTCAAACGGAGCTCTTGCCCAGTCCTTCGAACTTATTGAGGTCTGCGATGCACAGGGACTTATTGATGCGCTTGTTGACGAAGGCGTTCTGAAGTCAGGCGCAAAGGTCGTATCCTTTGACAACAAGGACGGCAGCGCTGTTCTTGAACTCAGCGGCTATGAGACAGCTTACTACAAGGAGTCTGATACAAAGGTCCTTTCCTGCGTAGCCAATACATTTATGGACAACCTTCCTGTAGAGGCAATCAAGATCACAGCCAACGGCAAGGACTACGGTGATTTCGATTACACCTATTGATGCCGAAGACTTGCTATTTAAAAATGCATAAAATCATGATAGAATACAGTAGCTGAGACATCAGCTGCTGTTTTTGCGTTAAGCCCGGAGAACGACCGCTAAGCTTGCTTAAGCGGGCACTCGACGGGCAAGTACATCGAGATGAAGCGAAGCGGAATCGAGATGGGCACGTTAAGCCCATCAAGCGGCTGCCCGGCATCCATAATATGATAATAATCTCTGGAGGGAATTATGGGAGAAAATATAAATAAGGGAAAACCATACTACATAACCACTGCGATAGCCTATACATCGGCTAAGCCGCATATCGGAAACACATATGAGGCAGTGCTTGCCGACGCCATTGCCAGGTTCAAGCGTGAGCAGGGCTTTGACGTACGTTTTCAGACAGGTACAGATGAGCATGGTCAGAAGATAGAGGAAAAGGCCAAGGCAGCAGGCATTTCGCCGAAGGAGTATGTTGACAATGTTGCCGGACAGATACGCTCGATCTGGGATCTGATGAATACCTCCTATGATAAATTCATCCGCACTACCGATGATTATCATGAGAAGCAGGTGCAGAAGATCTTCCGCAGGATGTATGAGCAGGGAGATATCTACAAGGGACATTACGAGGGCTGGTATTGCACACCATGTGAGTCCTTCTGGACAGATACCCAGCTTAAGGACGGCTGCTGTCCTGATTGCGGACGTGAGGTCCACAAGGCGAAAGAGGAAGCTTATTTCTTTAAGATGAGCAAGTACGCTCCGCAGCTTATCGACTATATCAATGAGCATCCGGAGTTCATTCAGCCGGTTTCACGTAAGAATGAGATGATGAACAATTTCCTGCTTCCGGGTCTTCAGGATCTCTGTGTATCCAGGACATCATTCAAATGGGGCATTCCGGTGGATTTTGACGACAAGCACGTTACATATGTATGGCTTGACGCGCTTTCAAACTACATAACCGGACTCGGCTATGATGCAGATGGAAATCACGACGATCTTTATAAAAAGTACTGGCCGGCTGACCTTCATCTGATCGGCAAGGACATTATCCGCTTCCATACCATCTACTGGCCGATATTCCTTATGTCGCTCGGAGTACCGCTTCCTAAGCAGGTATTCGGACATCCGTGGCTCCTGATGGCTGACGGCAAGATGTCGAAGTCAAAGGGCAATGTGCTTTATGCCGATACTCTTGTTGATTTCTTCGGCGTTGACCCTGTAAGGTACTTCGTGCTTCATGAGATGCCGTTCGACAATGACGGTTCCATAAGCTGGGAGCTCATGGTAGAAAGATACAATTCAGATCTGGCAAACATTCTCGGAAACCTTGTTTCCAGAACCATTTCCATGACCAACAAGTATTTCGGAGGTATCGTGGAGGATGCCGGAGCTGCTGAGGATATCGATGCAGAGCTTAAGCAGACTATACTTGGCTGTGTTAAAAATGCCGATGCCAAGATGAACGAGCTCAGAGTCGCTGATGCGATCACAGAGTGCTTCAACATTTTCAGAAGATGCAATAAGTACATCGATGAGACCATGCCGTGGGCTCTTGCAAAGGACGAGGCTAAGAAGGACAGACTTAAGACCGTGCTTTACAACCTGACCGAGGGCATTACGATCGGCGCATCGCTTCTGTACAGCTTCATGCCTGCTACAGCGGAGAAGGTTCTTGCCGAGCTTAACACTGAAAAGCGCGCCCTTTGGGATATGGACTGCTTCGGACTTTATAAGAGCGGAAATAAGGTTGCCGAGAAGCCTGAGATGCTTTTTGCAAGACTCGATATGGCTGAGGTGCTTAAGAAGGTCGAGGAGATGATGGCTGCAAATGCCGCTCCGGCTGCAGCTGCTTCTGCTGATAGCGCTTCAGGCAATGCCGATAGTGCTTCTGAGGAGAAGGCGGAGGCTCCTGTGATCGAGCATAAGCCTCTTATTACCTATGATGATTTTGCAAAGCTTGAGCTTCGCCTCGGCGAGGTCATTGACTGCGTAGAGGTTCCGAAGTCAAAGAAGCTGCTTAAGGAAACCATTAAGATCGGCAACGAGACACGTACCATACTTTCAGGCATCAAGCAGTATTATAAGCCTGAGGAGCTTATCGGTAAGAAGGTCATGATCGTGGTCAATCTTGAGCCGAGAAAGATCGCCGGTGAGGAGTCGCAGGGTATGCTGGTTGCGGCAGAATCCTTTGACGGAAAGATGATCTCCGTGCTTACACCGGACAGACCTGAGATCGATGGAGGCAGCGAGATCTGCTGATATTCTGCTGATTTTTCCGGAACTGGCCGGCACAGGATGCCGGTCAGCTGCCGGCAGATAGTCTGAGATTTATCCGCAGGCAGTACGCGGGGGAGCCGGCAGATTATCTTACGGAACTGACAGGTACAGGCAGGAGCGGGGAGCATTTACATGGCGAGACCGATAAAGCTTGAATTCAATAAGCGCCGTCTGGCGGGTTTTACAGGCAATCAGCTTAAGCTGATCGCCTGTATCTTTATGCTCTGCGACCATGCCGGCTTCATGCTTATTGAAAATGGTATGCTCTATGCGCAGAATCCGATGTACTGGCTGCAGGCTGTGGGAAGTCCCGAGGGCCATAAATGGTATATGGTAGCCCGGGCGCTGAGGTTTCTGGGCAGGATATCGTTCCCGATGATCGCATTTCTGGCGGCAGAGGGCGCGGCCAACACGCTGAATATCCGTAAATATATCCGGCGGCTGTTTATCTGCGCGGTCATTTCGGAGATACCGTTTGACCTTGCAAGGAAGGGTCTGCCGTCTGAATTTGAATTTACCGGTATTGGCGGATTTTTCTCCTATGTTTTTCACATGGAGGTGCAGTACGCCGATTATCAGAATGTGATATTTACCATTCTGCTTGCGGTCTGCTGTATTGCGTGCATGAAGCTTTGCCGGAAGCTGCCGTTTATTGTATATATGCCGATAATTGCTGTGTTCGGCATTGCTGCTGAATACATCAAATGTGACTACGGCGCTATGGGCGTTGTGCTGATTGCGGCATTTTATCTGCTGAGGAATGAAAAGGCCATCCAGCTTATATTCGGTGGAGTCATGTCGGCCATGGAGAGCTATGATTATTTCGGAGTATCCGCGCTGTCATGCATTTTCCTCTTCTTTTATAACGGAAAGAGAGGGGCGGACGGGCTTAAATATTTCTTCTATGTTTTTTATCCGGCGCACCTTATAGTGTTCTTTCTGCTGGTGTATCTGGCAAACCGGGGCTGAAGATGGAATAGGTTTGGATCAGACCGGTGATGTGAACTGGGATCAGACCGGGGGTAAAGGATAAAAATAACCGGAAAATATACGGAAATGAAGCTGAAATGAAATAGAAATGAGACAGGGAAAGACATATGATTTTTGACACACATGCGCATTATGATGATGAAAGCTTTGATGCGGACAGAGAGGAACTGATAGAAAGTCTTTCTTTCAATGGCGTCGGCGCTGTGACTAATTCGGGCGCGGATATGGATGGCTGCAGGGCGAGTCTTGAGCTCAGCCGCAGGTATCCTTTTTTTTATGCCTCAATAGGCGTACATCCGGACGAATGCGCCTGTATGGATGAGGCGGCATTTGCAGAATTAAAGCGTATGGCTGAGGATCCGCGCGCGGTGGCTGTCGGTGAGATCGGCCTGGACTACCACGGCTTTGATATCTATGATGACAAGCCGCCGAAGGAGCTGCAGCAGAAATGGTTCAGGCGTCAGCTGGAGCTGGCTGTCGAGCTGGATAAGCCTGTGGTGATTCATTCAAGGAATGCCTGCGAGGATACGCTTGAAATGATGAAGCGGGCGCACGAGGAGGGCCTTAAGGGCGGGATCATTCACTGCTTTTCCTACAGTAAGGAGACTGCTCTGCAGTATCTTGATATGGGTTTCTGCCTCGGCATCGGGGGCGTGCTGACCTACAGCGGCCAGAAAAAGCTGAACAAGGTGCTGGAGATCACACCGATGGAGCAGATAACGCTTGAGACGGACTGCCCGTATCTTGCCCCGGAGCCTGACCGGCACCGCCGGAACTGTTCGATATACCTGAAGGCGGTCGTGGCGCGCCTTGCGGAGATCAAGGGAATAAGCGAGGCGGAGGTCGAACGTATCACCTGGGAGAACGCCTGCCGCGTGTACGGCCTGCACTGAGAATTCCGGTCAGAGCGAGAATCTCGGTCAGAGTGAGAATCTCGGTCAGACGGAAATTCTCATCAGCGGCGCCGGCCGGATCGTCGGAAATGCCAAAATATTCATGGAAAATTTATTCAATAACAGCTGAGGATTAGCGTTGACTAATCGGCCGACCGGATGCTATATAGATAATGTACAGTTAATCTACCACATACATTATGGCAGACTGATCAGGCTAAGTGCCGGGCCGTAAGGCAGCGGGTTTAAGAACTCCGTGGGACAGCAAATGTTCCCTGGGGGTTCTTTTTTTATAAAGTAAAGAGAAACCAACAGGATGTGGAAACATTTTCAGTTCAGTCCGGAGTTTTGGATCTGTGAAACGGAAAATATCCGTGAGATCAGGCAGCGATGGACCTTGCTGAAAGTAAATCAAGAAAAGAGGTAAAAAAATGACATCTTTACAGAAAGCACCGGTTGGAAAACCACACCTGATCAAATGGATCAATGTCCAGGACAGAAACACATCGGATTATCTTGAGGCACACGGAGTTGTTGACGGAGCAATCGTTACAGTGCTTATGACATCCTTCGACAGCGTACTTGTCAAGATCGATAACAGCATGCGCATGCTCATTGGCAAAGAGATCGCAGAGCGTATAAGCGTCGGAGCGTTTGACACAGCAGGCTCCGCGGCAATGGTTCTGTGAGGCGTTTCGCGGTACAGCAAGGTATTAAATTTAAAAAGCAAATTAACTAAAACTTCCCACATCGTCAGGTGTGGGAAGTTTTAAAATTCAACACATGAGCTTAATTATTGTATAATACTATCAGATAGATCGTTCGGAGGGAAGTATAATGAAGGTGAGTTTTCGCAAGTTCTTTACCGCTGCAGCGGCTGTGGTACTTACGCTGGGAATGACTATGCCGGCTTGTGCCTGCACAGGCGTATATATCGGCTCGGAAGCCAGCGTGGACGGTACGATCCTTCTCGCTCGTTCCAATGATCATTCCGGCGTAGCAGGTAATTATCTGATAGTTGTTGATTCTGTGGAAAATGAGCCCGGCCGGACTATGCCCGTGGATAACGGCGACAGCATCTTCGCTCCGATTCCTTCACACACATACCATTACACTGCAACTCCCTTCATGAAGAGCGGCGCCTCTGTACTCAGAGCGGAGAGAGATGCTGCTGCCTGCACTAATGAATGCGGTGTGGCCATAACGATGTCAATCACTGCTTTCGCGCGGCCTGAAGCCCTTGCCGCCGATCAGGAGCCGGACGACGGATTGACAGAGGCAACGGCAGACGAACTGGTTATATGTCAGAGCAGCACGGCCCGTGAGGCTGTGGAAGTGCTCTGCGGTCTTATTGACACTTATGGAAGCAGCGAGAGCAATATCGCCATGATTGCGGATCAGGATGAGGCCTGGTATGTAGAGATGTATACAGGCCACCAGTATGCAGCTGTGAAGCTTCCCGCCGATAAGGCGGCTGTTTTCGGAAACGAATTTAGCCTTGAATATCTTTCGGATTATGAAGAGAGCATTGCCTCACCGAAGCTTGAGTCATTAGCCGCAGACAATGGTTTTGCCGTTTATGGCGACAATGGTGAACTCAATCTGCGTAAGACCTATTCCGTTGATTTTTTCGAATACAGTCATATGCGCACCTGGATAGGGCATGAGGTCCTCGCACCGGGCAGCTGCGGCGATTACAGCACTGAGGCGGTCTATCCGCTCACCTTCACACCGGCGGAAAAGGTATCTCTGCAGGATGTGATGGAGCTTATGCGCAACCGCTATGAAGGCACCGGGTATTCCCCTGATGAAACGGGCCGCACCGACATGCGGGTGATCGGCACGGATGCTGCGATGAGTGTCCATGTGCTGCAGGTTTACCCGGATCTGCCCGCTGAAATGGCTTGCGTTACGTGGGAGAGCTCAGGACCTGCCATTTACGGAGTCTTCGTCCCACTGAGCAATATCTGCACGAAGCCAAGCGCATCCTACGGGCTTGACCAAAGCGCAGATGAAATCGGAAAATTTGATTATCTTAACTATCCCTACTATGCCTTCAAGGGTCTTAACACCCTTTGCATGGCAGATTACAGGGTTTACGGAATTCCGGTCCGCAGCTACTGGAAGACTGCCGAGACCAATATGATCGATGCCATGGCCAGGCTGCTGAAGCAGTCTGCCAAAGCTGACCACAGTACAGCCGAGGCACTCATTACAGCTTACTGCACACAGGTGCAGGAGCAGGCATTCTCCGATGCCAAAAGCCTCTTTAATGATGTACTTTGGTATCAGAGCCGGAACAGCAACACTATAAAGTATGATATCGACCCGGAGACATTTAAAAGTCACGATTCGCCGCGCGTCATTGAACCAATGACGGTAACTCTCGACGCCTCGTCCTATGCAAATATTCCGGGCAGCACAGCCGGCAGAAAGCTATATATAGGTGAACCGGGTCTTTACAGATGTTTCACAGACAGAACCCTCGGATTTAACAGATTCCGGTAAATGCCTTTGTCCGATATACGCTGCTGTATAATAATTGTGTTATATGATAGACTTTACACCATATATCATATGAATGTAAAAATGGGAACGAGGGAAAGGAAATACCTATGGAAAATGAGAATAATACAATGTCTGCTGCAGAAAAAAAGCCGGACAGCGGCAATGTAATTGCCGGTGAGAAGCCGGCTGCAAATCCATGGGCACTTATGCCTATTCTTGTATTTTTGATTCTTTATCTGGGACTGGGTATTACCTTCGAATATATTATGAAGATACCAATGGGTTTCTATAATATACCGATCGTTGTAGCATTTATGGCAGGAATACTTACAGCCTGCTTAATGAATTGCAGGATAAGCTTCGATGACAAGCTTGAGATTATGGCGAAGGGACTTGCTGATAAGAATATAATAACCATGCTGCTCATATTCCTTACAGCAGGCGTTTTTGTGGGAGTTGCCGGAAGAAGCAGCGCTGAAAGCGTTACATATTTTCTTTTATCGCTGATACCTGCCAGATTCGTTGTTGCCGTTCTTTTTGTTTCTGCATGCTTCGTTTCAACGGCGATGGGCACCAGTGTTGGTACGATAACGCTGCTGGCGCCGATTGCATTTTCAGCAGCACAGACTACCGGCTTCAGTCTGCCGCTGTGTGTTGGTACTGTTATGGGCGGAGCAATGTTTGGCGATAATCTTTCGTTTATTTCGGATACGACTATAGCTGCGTGTAACGGTCAGGGCTGCGAGATGCGGGATAAGTTCAGAGAGAATTTCCTGATCGCGCTGCCTGCAGCTCTGGCGACTCTTGTCATCATACTGATAATGTCTATCAATGCTGACCTTTCTGACGTTGAGCTGAGTGAGTATAACCTTATCCGCATCATTCCTTATGTTCTGGTTCTTATCGGAGGTATCGCCGGCATTAATGTATTTGTTGTGCTGCTTATTGGTATTATATCGGGTATTATAATTATGCTGGGCACCGGTTCTGTGGCCGTTTTTGACCTTATTACCAACATTGGTGCAGGCGCTTCAGGCATGTTTGAGACATCCATGGTTGCCATTCTGGTAGCTGCCATGAGTGGCCTGATACGTGAGGATGGCGGATTCGAGGCCTTGCTTGATTGGATTCGCAGAATATTTAAGGGTGAGAAAAATGGCCAGCTTGGTGTAGGCATTCTTGTTCTGCTGATGGATATTGCCACAGCCAATAACACGGTCGCCATCGTTATGTCCAATCCTATTGCGGCAGAGATGGCAAAGGAGTATGATATCACGCCGAGAAAGACAGCTTCACTTCTGGATACATTCTCATGTATTTCTCAGGGCATAATCCCGTACGGCGCGCAGATGCTGGTTGCTATCGCAGCGGTTACAAATATTGGCGGAGAGATATCGGCCTTTGATATTATGCCGATGCTGTTTTATCCGTTTTTCCTGCTTATCAGTTCGCTGATAGCTATATATGTTGTAAAGAAATAAGCAATACTGTTACCGGGAAACTATAAGCAATGCTGTTACCGGGAAACTAAATTCATACATGAAATATTTCCAGAGTACTGCTCCGCAATGCGTTGTTATCTGCCGGTTCAGGCATCTGCCGCATTTGCAGCAGTATATTTGATCTTTTTCGGGTGCGCCTTGCGCAGATCGCGGAAGAAGTCTTTCATGAGCGCGGTGCACTCGTCATGCAGAATATCGGGGATCATCTCGACCCGGTGGTTCAGCTTTTCCTGATGAAACATATCAAGCACGGAGCCGGCGCAGCCCGCCTTGGGGTTCATGCAGCCTATATACACAGTCGGTATGCGCGCCTGTACGATCGCTCCGGCGCACATGGGGCAGGGCTCAAGCGTGACATACATGCTGCACTCCTCAAGACGCCAGTCACCGGTAATGCGGCAGGCCTTATTAATGGCAATGATCTCCGCATGCGCCAGCACATTCCCCTTGATAGTGCGCTTATTATAGCCGCGCGCAATGATCTTCCCGTCCTTTACGATAACCGCACCGATCGGTACCTCGTTCTGAGCGTAGGCTTTTTTTGCCTGGCGTATCGCCTCTTTCATGAATTTTTCATCATCAGTCAGTTTCTTCATAAAAGCCTTCTTTCATATCGTTATTGTATCAGAAAATACAGGCTGCGGAAAGCCGGATAAGTGAGAATTCCGGTCAGAGTGAGAATTCCGGTCAGAGAAAAAATAACGGTCAGAGCAAAATTAACGGTCAGAGAAGAATTTACATTAATACAAAAAATTAAGGACATTAAAAAAATTAAGGAAA
>R11__coassemble_684_pt1 | contig 21027 bp, 12 predicted proteins | sample R11__metabat2_high_PE_001 | metagenome-assembled genome bin R11 | reverse complement strand
ATAAGGATGTGTACGATCTGCTTGAGCAGTCGGAAGCGGACTTTCTCAATGAGCTGCGTGAATCGATTGCGTCGATCAGTCCCGAAGCCATGCAGAAATCGCCGCAGATCCTGTTCGAGAATGTATACGGATTGTGCAAGGAAAACAGCGACATGGTCAACATCTATCTCGGAGAAAACGGCGATATCCGCTTCCTTAATGAGATGAGTGCCTTCCTTAAAGAAAAATGCCTGACTGAGTGGAGCTTCTTCCTCAGGAAAAAGGAAATCGAGTACTTTGACGCATACTTCAGCTTTATCGTCGGCGGCTGCTGCAGCCTGCTTCAGTACTGGTTTTCAACCGGCATGAAGCTCTCCACGGCCGAGCTCGCCGGTCTCACCGTCAAATGCCTCGACAGGCACCTGTGAGAATTCTGCTCTGACCGAGATTCTCACTCTGACCGGAATTTCCGCCCTGACCGGAATTTCCGCCCTGACCGGAATTTCTGCTCTGACCGGAATTTCCGCTCTGACCGGAATTCTCGCTCTGACCGGAATTCTCATGGCCGGTAACCGTTTTATACAGAAGATGAAAGGATTTTTATGAATATTTACTACATAGACTATGAAAACGTACAGAGCTCCGGCCTCGAGGGTGTAGGCCAGCTCACTGAAAATGACAGGGTCATCATCCTCTACAGCATCCACGCTGAGACTATGCGCATCGATATCGTAAAGCAGGTCATGACCACAAAGGCCGATATCCAGTTCGTCGAGGCCGACCTCGGCACCCCGAACGCGCTGGATTTCCAGCTTATCACCTCGCTCTTCAGCACTCTGCTTCCGGAAAATCAGTACTACATCGTAAGCCGCGATAACGGCTACGACGCGGCAATCAAGATGAGCCGCCGTCTCGGGCGCACTAACATCAAAAGGATAAGTTCGATACGCAAATCCTTCTATGCCCAGCCTGATCCGTCCGCAGCCGCAGCTCCGGAAGATCCGAAAGCAACAGACACCGCGCAGAAGAAAGAACCTGTTTCGAAGGCTCCGGATGTTTCCGGCAGTAAGACTTCATCTGCTCCTGACACTAAGGCTTCAAAAGTCCCGGTATCAGAGGTCATGCCGGCTCCGGTCGACAGTGATTTCCCGACAAATCCAGTATCGAAAGCAACGTCCGTCACGGTCGACAGCGCCGCCGCAGAGGATACAAATGCCTCATCGTCAGAGACTGATGCCGCCGCAGAGGATCTGTCCATAGTTTCCGCTGCAGATTCATCTGATAGCGATTACGATCACGCTGATGCTGCAAATGAATACAGCGCGCAGTTTAATAGCAACGCTGAAAATGCTGCTGAAATGCAGGCTCATGCAGATGATGAAAATGCCGCTGAAATGCAGTCTGAGACTGCTGAGACTGCGGCCGGAACTGAAAATGCTGATTTCCTGACCGAATCTTGCACAGAAAATACCGATGCTCTTAAAGAGCAGCCTGATGCTGCTGATGCTGATACTGTTCCTGTTGCTGTTGACCGGACTGCAGAAACAGCAGCTGATAATGCCGCTACCGCATCTGCAGGATCCGAATCAGACGAAGTGCAGCCTTCCGAAGCCTCTGAAATCTCAGAAATTCCGGAAATTTTTGACACGCGCGGAACAAAGAAAAACTCCTCTAAGAGGAAGACTTCTTCAAGAAAAAAGAAGAATGCGCATACAAAGGCTTCAGAACAGAACGATGATAATGCCGTAACAGCTGCGGACGCAGACGCAGTTGCTTCCGCAGCTGCTGAGACTCCCGAACTGACGCCGGATGCTCCTTTAAATTCAGATACAGCACAGGATGCAGCCGCATTCTCAGAAGAACACAATGAAATCAAAGACAATGTCACATCACATGTAGCCCATGCAGCGGAGGTTATCCCGGAAATAAGTACCATACTCTTTGACCGGTGCGGAGAAGCCGCTTCGAAAATGTATTACGACCTGGTCGTAACCGCGCTTAAGAAAAGCGGAAATAAAAACCAGTTCTATCAGTTCTTCCGTAAAAACCTCGGTGAAGAAAAAGGCAAGGCTCTGTATTACAGTATCAGAAACAAATATGATGAAATGAAGGCCCTTATCTGAAGCGTGATCAATATAAAAAGGACATTACCATGAGCAGAGAAAACCCATTGAAAGGCAAAAAAGCATCTAAAGTGACAGCAGCATTTAAAGCACTTATGTGCCTGGCCGCTCTTCTTGCTGTGGGAGCGTTAGCCACGGGCTGCAGCGGAAAGGGAACAGCGGAGGAAAGTTCTTCGGAGATCATGACCGCGGCAGAAAATGAAAAGCCAACGATAAATGCTGCCGAAACGAAAGCGGAAACAACTGCAGCGCCGGAAACCGAGTCTGCAAATGAGGCCGAGACTGAAACTGTCCCGGACGAAGAGCCACCGGAGCCGGGCCTTGTCAGAAGCCCCATAACCAACGAATGGGTAAGCGGGGAGCAGGCTTCCAGACGGCCGGTTGCTGTCATGTATCCGATAGATAAAAAAGCCCAGCCGCAGTACGGACTGAACAAAGTATCGGTCTTTTATGAGATACTTGAGGAAGGCTCGATGAGCCGGCAGATGGGACTCCTTGAAAACTGGGAGGAACTTTCGCGCATCGGAAATGTCAGAAGTATACGCGACTATTTTATATATGAAGCATTGGAATGGGATGCTATTATCGTCCATTTCGGAGGGCCTGAGGTGTTTGTAAAGCCTATGCTCACCCGCGAGGACGTCAATAATATAAATGGTGTCGGCGGTGTGATGGGCTCGGATTACGGCGCTTTCTACAGGATCCCTGCGGGGAGCCGTTCAGAGCATACGGCCTACACCGATGGGGAGCATCTGCTCAAGGCTATTGAAAAGGCTGAATACAAGCGGGATTACCGCGAGGGACTTTATCAGCCTGACAGGTGGCATTTTGCGTCTGCCTCCTCTCCGATCGATCTTTCTCAGAGAAGCGATTCGCTTCCTGCTGCCAAGCTTGATATGGCAGGCTGCTATCCGATAACCAAATCCAGCTTCAGCTACAACAGCGAGGATGGTCTGTATTACCGCAGCATCTACGGCGAACCGCAGAAGGACGGCGCAACAGGTGAACAGCTCGCCTTCAGAAACATTCTCATAGAAAGCTGTACATCGGGAGAACGCGGCGCCGGATATCTTTATTTCAATGTACTTGACGGCGGACACCAGGGCTATTTCATAACCGGTGGGAACATGATCCATGTCACATGGGTCAAGACAAATGAGTACGAGCCGACGCGCTTTTACGATGACAACGGCGAGGAGATCACTCTCAACACCGGTAAGACCATGGTCTGCATAGTAAGAGACGGCTCGGACAGCTTCACCGCTGACGGCGCAAAGTACAGCTTCTGACTTCTTTCAGGCTCCTGATTACCGCAGCAAAGGAAGCTGCACAATGGCAAGGCTGTGTTACTTATTCCGCAACGGCAAAGATATATTACTTATAACAACACACAACATATATTATGCCGGAGGATCAAGATGAATAATTATTATTACCCTGCGATTTTCCATACAGATACTGACGGAGGCTACTGGATAAGCTTCCCTGATTTTCCCGAGTGCCTCACACAGGGCGAAACCATGGATGACGCATACCACATGGCATCAGAAGCTATGGGATTATGCATAGACGAGCGATTAAAAAATGATGAGCCGCTTCCGAAAGCCTCATCCCCTGTTGATTTTATTCTCGACAATGGCGATTTCTCCTGTCTCATAGAGTTTGATCTTATGCAGTACCGGAAGCTGCACAACGGCAAGGCAGTCAAGAAGACTCTCAGCATTCCTGAGTGGCTCAACGAAGCTGCGCTTGCGCAGAATATCAATTTCTCCCAGGTACTTCAGGAGGCTCTTATAAAAAAGCTCGGGATCGTATGATATCGATACGGTCCCGGGCATGTCATTAGCATATATCAGCTTGTTTCATCGTTTCATTGTTTCATTATTCCATTATTCCATCGTTTCATTGTTTTAGTCTGCAAAGCGGTACCAGACAGGTTTAATACTTCAAATGCTTTAAATGCTGCAAATGCTTTAAATACTGCAGATCTGCAGCATTGATTCATTTACCTTCTTAATTAATTTTCTTCAGCAGAGGTATCAGCACACCGCCGGCTGCATTTCCAAGTGTGATGATAAGTATATCCGCAATGCTCTGCGCTGTCCACGCGCCGGCAAGCGAGAAATAAAACATATCGGCTATGCAGTGTTCGAATCCGCTCAGGATAAAGGCCGCCACACAGGCGAAAAGAATTACCGGATTCTGCGTCTTTTTATAGCCATCCACGGCGATAAACATAAGCATGCCGCAGAATATACCAAGCAGGAAAAGGCTCAGCAGGCTGTCTGCCGTCTTTACCCCGCACATCGACACAGCCTTTTCACTTATGCCGGCTATCCTGCTGCAGTTTGCAGCTGCGGCTGCAAATCCGGTTCCCGCAAAGTTGCCAAGCCATATAATCACCAGATCGATGAGATACGAGACCGGCTGCTCCACAAGGTATCCGACTTTGCCGGTAAACAGGTTAAGCCCCTGTGTGCATATCGTATAAAGTCCCACAGAGAACATCAGTGCGCCGACCACCTTATTGTCAAGTGACAGAAAGACGATTCCTCCGATGCCTATGGCAAGCCCTGCAAGTACTGCACCCGCAAATATGCTTATATATCTTCTGCCCATGCTTTTTTCTTCCATAATTTCGTACCTCGGTCTTTCTTTTATCTTTTTATCTTTTTATCTTTTTATCTTTGTCTCCATTTTTGGATTTTAATTCGCAGTTCGATTTTCTTTCATTCAAATCAGCTCATGCAAATGCAGCCCGGTCATTCGCAATCAGCGCCCACTGAAATATGGACTTATTAAACCATATTCATTCTTTTTCTGCCGGATTCTATCTGATCACAACATACCCCTCGCTGTCGATCTCCGTGCCGGGCGATATCCTGCGCATATAGCTGATCACCCGTTCCTTTTCGCTGCCTTCAAGGTGTCTGGTGCGGCACCCGGACTGCATGGCCGGTATGAATCTGAAGCTTTTTAAATCTCCGGTTTCCGCATCAAGCTCAGCCGTGACCAGGCAGGTGTCCTGCGTCCTTGAATTGAACAGGTAGTTTCCCAGACTGTAGATCACCGGCACCCCGTCTATCACTTCAAGTCGCTGCAGCACATGCGGGTGGTCGCCTATGATCAGGTCCGCGCCTGCCTCGGCAAGCTCCTTAGCCTTCTTTTTCTGTGAAGCATCGATGGCTTCTGCATTTTCAGTACCCCAATGAACGTAAACTATCAGGAAATCGCAGTCTGCTTTGACCTCTCTTATCTTCTCAAGGAAGGGACCTTCGTTGAAAACCGTGCGGTTCCCGGCGAAGCATCAGTCGCTCCGGGCGTGTCGGGATTGGCGTAGCGTTCGATCTCCGTTGCCGATAAAAATGCTATGCGTATCTTTCCGTTAGAGAAATAGACCGGTGCGAAGGCCTCTTCGGTATTCCTACCTGCGCCGACATGCTGCATGCCTATCGCATCAAGTGTATCGAGAGTGTCCGTCAGCGCGATGGTTCCGTAATCACATATATGATTGTTCGCCAGTGAAACGATGTCCGCCCCAATGTCCTTAAGCAGCGTCGCATAGGCCGGTTTTGCCCTGAATGTAAAGTTTTTGTTTGCCGTAGGCGCGCCGCGTTCGGTATAAGGGAATTCGTTATTGATCATGAAAATGTCTGCGCCTGTCATGAGACTGACCATTTCGGCGTCAAATGCAGATGTAAGCTCCGGCGCTCCTCCGGTCCGTTTGAGGATGCTTGCCATGACGCTGTAGAAAGGGTCAAAAAGTATGTCTCCCGCAAAGCTTATGGATATGACCGAAGCATCCGACTGGTCTATCCTTACAGCGCCTTCAAGCTTTTCATCCTCACGGCTCCATTCATCAACGACCCGCCCGGTTACAAGTTCATTATCTGTCTGATCGGCTATGTCTGAATCCCAGGAATTCCTTGAAATTGTTGAATTTGTTGAACTCGTTGAATTTGTTGAACTTGAATTTTCTGAATCATCTGCGCCATATGTACCTGGATCATCCTCGGCATCCTCCGCGGCTCCGGCATTTTCAGAAAGGCGGAGCCTGATGCTCTGCGCGTGATCAATGTTATCCTGTGAACCGGTCAGATCAGACTGCTCTGCGTATTTCATTCCAACTGCAGATTTATTCTCTCCTGCGGTCTTTGCGCTCTGAAAAGCCGGCATTTCCGGCAAAGACCCCAATCTGCCGGATTTGACTGCAAATGCTCCGGTCATTACACACGCCAAAAAAAGCAATGCGATGACAGGCATTACATTGCTTTTCTTTTTCCTGTGTGAAATTTCTGATCTGTCACCACCGGAAACGCTGCCTGGTTTTCTTCTTGACCTGTACTCTGCCATAATTCTTCAGGAATGTCCCTGCGCTGTCCCCGCACTGTTTCAGCATTATTTTATCGCTATTTTGGCGGTATTTCAGCACTGAACATTATTATATTATCAGCAAAGAAAATATACAAGAAAAGTAAGTCAAGGCAATGCGGAAAACAGTGTCTATGCTGTGAGAATTTCCGTCTGACCGAGATTCTCACTCTGACCGAGATTCTCAGTCTAGGTAGTACAGGAAGCTGTTCAGCCGGCTGCGGGCCGCTTCGTCAAAGTCAGCATCCATAGCAAGTTTATATACAGGCAAGCTGCATTCGTCTGAAAGCCCGAGCATATCCAGCACCATGGAGGTATTTTCATAACGCGGTGATATGTGCAGCACGCCCTTTGCGCCGGTCTTATAGGCATCCCATCCGGCCTGCAGGATCTTTGCATATCTGTAACGCCCGTTTGCTCCGGCAAAGCCCGGAAGCGCTCTGTCTGCGGCCCCTGCAAGTTCATTTACACTGCCATAAGGGCTCGCCGCTCCGAGCAGCCCGGAGATCAGTTCCATGCGGCTGTCGAATATCTCAACTGCCGCCTTATATACGTTATTGAACTTATCTGAGCCTTCCTTCGCTTCGTCCTGGTCTCTCCACAGCATACGCAAATACTCAAGCATAGGCATGCGGACTATATGATAGCCGCGCTCTTCAAGTTCATCAAGTACTCCCTCGTTAAGAGAAGTGATCATCATAGGGGTACCGACTGCGAGCAGCTTATTTCGGTCGCCGGAAATCGCTCTTTCCGAGGCATTTGATGCGTCGGATATACGGTCAGCCATTCTCTTATGCAGTCCTTCGCCTGGTTCTCCGTATGATACTTCGCGCTGTACATTTGACGCACCACCGGCCTCAGCTGCAAATTTTCTTATAAGTGTATCATCGATTGTTCTTCCTTCAGACACCTCATCTATTATTCGCCTGCACATCTCTTCTCTTTCGCTGCACGGCGCAGCGTAGACAATATCTCCAAGCGCGATGGCATTGGCAAATCCGGAGAAATCATCCAGAAGCTCAGGAAGTTCCTCAAGCACCGGAGCAATCACGTCCGCCCTGGCATTGAGAATTTCGCTCTGACTGAGATTCTCACTCTGACCGAGATTCTCACTCTGACCGGAATTTCCGCTCTGACCGGAATTTCCACCCTGACCGGAATTTCCGCTCTGACCGGAATTTCTGCTCTGACCGGAATTTCTGCTCTGACCGGAATTTCCGCTCTGACCGGGATTCTCAGCGGCCTCGCGGAGCTTTCTTTCCACGATCGATTTTATGGTCCTTGCATACTGACCGTCGGCCTCGGCGCCTCTTGTCGCCGGGATGATCACCTGCAGCCCTGCAGCGCCATTATCCATAATTCTGCGTTTTTCTGTAATCCCTGCTGTTGAGGCATTTTCCGCGCTATCTGCATTTTCATTTGTGCCGCAGATGGAAACTGCGCCATCATCACAATCAGGACCATCAGCGCAAGCAGCGCCAACAGCGTCCATAACACCATCCGCATTATCTGCATTTGTCCCGTCCCGGTCACCCATTAATCCAAAGGCGGCAAGCGTCTGCCCGAGCAGAGCAGCAAACGGCAGGTATTCCTTGGCATTGGTCTCAGCGCGCCCGAGCGCAAGCTGTTCAGATGAAAATGCAGGCAGTTCACGCGCATCGTATCCATTCTTCCGCATCCAGAGCGCAAGCATTTTCGTATAATATCCGAAATCCGGCAGATAAACAGGCTTCGCCTTATCCGGCAGCGCAGGCAGCTCCACTATCTTCTGCGGCACAGCCTTCATATCACGATCTGCAGGCACAGCTGCTGCCTCACGGTGTTCAATACTGTTAAGGAAGGCCTCAACTCTCGTAATGACTCCGACCTTTGAAAAATGCTCATCGACCTCGATCTGAAGGTACGGCTTATCGCCCATTTCCTCCTTGAAAAGCTGGGCAAGCATGCTGTCCGGACCGCAGCCGTGGTTAGTAAGGTACACCGCATACAGATTAGGATGACTGGCAATGATCTTTGCGCCCGAGATAATATGCTGTCCGAACGGCCAGTAAAGCCCCTTGTGATCCGACGAAATATCCAGCGCATGCGCAGGCAGATGGCTCAGCGTTATTACCTTGTAGCCGCGCTTAAGCAGTATCTCCGGAATGTCCATATTAAGTACCGGATCCCCGATACCATAGTTTCTCGTGATAAGCACCAGCACCTTGTCCTCAGGCTTAAGGTCGGCCATCAGCTGTCTGCCAAGCTCCTCAACCTGGTCCCCGTGCTTTCTCACTGCCATCGAACCCGCCAGCAGCGCCTTGACGCAGAACGGCTTCGGCTTTCCAAGCTGTTTCCCAAGCCCTGTCATTGCCTGCGCCATAGCCTGCTTTCCAAAATCCAGATCAAATACCGGATTCAGAAGTTCTATGCCCTTTCCGGCGAGATCGAGCTGTCTGGCAATAAACTGCGGCGCCGTCTGCATATATACGCAGCCGTAATTATGCGCGACCTTGCTGGTCTCATGCTTCATCGTGTGAATGCTCGGCATGAAAATGTAGTCGACCCCGGCATCTATCAGCTGCTGAAAATGTCCGTAAACCAGCTTTACCGGATAACAGGTCTCACCCTTTGCAAGCTGCTGGCTGAGTCTGATCGTATCCTCGTCCGTAAGCTTTGTAAGCAGCACATTGTAGCCCAGATCCTTAAAGAAAGCGTTCGCCATAGGAAAGAACTTGTGCAGCATCATGGCGTATGGTACACCAACTGTCTTTTTGTGCGGATCAAGCTTTCCGTCATAGTCTGCCGTAAGCAGTTCATCGGCCTTATTGTAAAACTCGATATTTTTCCTGATTTCCTCTGAGATAACCTCGTCCGCGCCGGCATTTCCATCAAAATCATAGCCTTTGAAGCTGCTGAAGCCCTTGCTTCTTCCGGCTTCCTCGGCTATCAGTGCCACGCCAAAGGCGCCGCTTATGGAAAAACACGGAGAGACCTTTATCCTGTCACCGTAAGCGTGCTGGAATGCAGCAACTATGCCCGGATTATAGGCGACTCCGCCCTGCAGCACTATATGGCTTCCGACGCGCTTGCTTCCGACTACCTTATGCAGATAGTTTCTCACGATAGAATGGCAAAGGCCGGCCGCGATATTGTCAGGCGAGACTCCTTCCGCCTGCGCGGATGCGATGGCAGTCTCGATAAATACCGTACAGCGCTCACCAAGCTCAGCCGGGGCCGCGGCATTTACAGCCATCTCACCGAAACGGTCCAGCGGAATATCCATGCGCTTTGCCTGCTCCTCCACAAAGGAACCCGTTCCGGCAGCGCAGATCTTATTCATCTGGAAATCCACCACCGCCCCGTTATCTATGGAAATGTATTTGCTGTCCTGACCTCCGATCTCAAAAACCGTATCTACCTCAGGCACTGCAAATGCTGCTCCCCTCGCCTGCGCCGTGATCTCATCCTTTATCACGTCAGCGCCTATCATGCGTCCAATGCGGTCCCTTCCGGAACCCGTAACACCTACGGCGCGAAAGCTGATATCTCCATATTTACCGCGTATGGCAGCAAGTCCGGTACGCACAGCTTTCTCCGGATCGCCGGCGGTCCTGAGGTACTGAAAGTCGACTAAAGTTCCGTCAGGTGCTATAAGCACAAGGTCTGTACTCGTAGAACCTATGTCTATACCAAGCGAAACGCCTTCATCCGGAATGTGTCCGGTCATCTCCGGATCCCTGAGGATGGTTCCCGGGAGAAGCCTGAGCGCCCCTCCTGCTATGGCATTGACATGGCTCCTGTTTTCACTGAGCCTGCCGATAAAGCCGGCACGCTCAAACCTTCCGGATGCAGCAAGCAGTGCGCCCTCTGCCGCTGCAAAAGCCGCATGTTCAGGCACTACAAGTTCGTCATCCACAAGCCCGAACACTTCCTTAACCGCAGCAACTGCGCCGCTGTTTGCCGTAACGCCTCCTGCAAATACCACAGGTTTTCTGATTTCCAGATTCCGCACGATTGCGGCCTTATAGTTGCGGATCATTGCATAACAGAGCCCAAGCAGGATATCCGGTGTCGGTACGCCCTCCTGCTGCCTGTGTATGATATCTGTCTTTGCAAATACCGAGCACCTTCCCGAAAGCCGCGGCACACTCTCCGCTCTGCTTACCAGTTCGGAATAATCCTCTATATCAAGGCCAAGCCTCTGCATCTGATCCTCAAAGAATGAACCGGTGCCTCCCGCGCAGTGCTCATTTACAGCAAACTGCGGAACCTGTTTGTCCAGGTCTGTTATGAATCTGGAGCCCTGACTTCCTATCTCTATGATGCAGCCCGCGCCCGGCAGCATATGTCTGATGCCGTCCGTTATCGCAGGAATGTCATCCTTCTTTACCATATCGGTGAAAAGTTCGGAAACAGCCCTTAAATTGCAGCCTGTCACTGCAGCTTCAAATGCTTCTCCGTCAGGAACTATTGCCCTGATGCCTTCCGAAAGCACCTCCGTGATGCGGCCGTAATGTCTCCTGATCCAGTATTTTTTGCCCGGTGACGGAGCATCGGATGTTTCGGCCGGCTCATACACCAGCTTGACCGTAGACGCGCCTATATCAATACCCAGTCTCGAAAGCTTTTTCTTTCCCGTTTCCATTATTTCACCCTTATACTTTTCCTTGTGTTCACGTGAGAACAGCGCCTGCAGCAGCTCGGCCTTTACCTCAGCCATCTCTTCTGTATCAATATCCCTTAGTCCCTCTGACTTCGGAAGTGTCAGTTCCTTAACAAGCCTGCCCGGTCTGGCCTTGAAAACCAGCACGCGGTCTGCGATCATAAGAGCTTCCTCAACATCATGCGTAACAAAGAGCACCGAGGTGCCTTCATTCCTGAAAAGTTCAACAAGATGATTCAGCATTTCCAGCCTGAGGTAATGGTCAAGACTCTTAAAGGGTTCGTCCATCAGCAGCAGGTCGCTTCCGTAGTAAAATGCCCTCGCTATGCCGCAGCGCTGCCTCATACCTCCGCTCAGCTGGTCCGGATAATAATCCTCAAAGCCGTTGAGATGCATCTTCGAGATCAGTTCCTTTATGCGCTCCTCGTCTGTATCCTCACGGACGATCCGGATATTTTCATAGACAGTCAGCCATGGCAGGACCCTGTCCTCCTGAAATACATACCCGATCCTCATGCCCTCGCTTTTTTCAATGCTTCCCTCATAATCGTCCGAAAGCCCGGCTATTATGTTAAGCAGCGTGGACTTACCGCAGCCGGACGGCCCGACAATTGCTACGATCTCGTGGTCCGCAAGCTTAAGCTCAAGATCTTCAAGAACCGAAAGCCCTTCATAGGTTTTATTTAAATGCTTTATTTCAAGCATGGCTTCTCCTTTAAATTAACAGTCGGACGCTGTGAGAATTTCCGTCAGACCGAGATTCTCAGTCTGACCGGGATTCTCAGTCTGACCGGGATTCTCAGTCTGACCGGGATTCTCAGTTCAGCGGCGCCGGCTCACAGACGACCTCCGGAACAGCTTCCATATGCGCATGAGCAGCTTTCCGATGATGACCGATACGAAGTAGATCCCGACAACGATGACAGTCCACGCTATGACGGTCTCAGGCTCAATGTTCAGCCTGGCGGTCGTAATCTGCCCGCCTATGCCGGTGGTGGTCGTCAGCACCTCACCCATGACCACGGTCTTGCACGCTGTACCTATGGAAATGCGCAGCCCCGAAAAGAAATGCGGCAGCACGGACGGAACATACAGGTATCTCAGGCGCTTCGCACTGCTGAAGCCGAACACGCTGCACATCTCGTTCAGCTTCCTGTCTATAGCGTCTATGCCATCAGTCACGCATATGGTCATGTTCGGCACCACCGCCATCACAACTATGAAAATGCTGGCTTTTCCGTTGTATCCGAGCCAGATGATAGCAAGTATCAGCCAGCTTATCGGCGGCACGACCTGCACAATTCCCTGTATAGGCCTCCAGGTCTCCCTGAACGGTCTGAAGGTACCGGACAGCAGTCCGGCAATGCTTCCTATGGAAATGCCGATGCCGAGCCCTGTCAGCATACGAAGCACTGTGTCCCCTATCGCCTTCCACATTTTCGGTGTACTGAGAAGTTCCTTTATCTTCCCAAGTACTGCCGATATGGGCGGTACAACAAGAGGGGGATAAACGAGACTGAGCAGCCACCATCCTCCAAGGACAATGGCTGCTGCCAGTAATTTGTATCTGGATCTGATTATTTTTCCCAGCGGACCCCCAGGCTGCTGCGCGGCAGAGTTTTCCGCCGCTCTTCCCACCTGCGCTTTTCCGTATGACAGATCTGAAAATGAAGACAGCCCCTGTCTCATACTCCGATCAGACAGAACCATAGCTTTCCGCTCAGGCGTTGCTGCAGTCTCCCGGTCCGCTGCCGCAGCATTTTTATCTGCTGTAGTACATTCCTTCATCAGGGATCTTTCCTCCGATCATGGTCTGATCAAAATCATTGAGAAGCTGATAATAGTCATCAAGAACCGACTTTGCTTCAAGTGAATTCTCATACATAAGACCCATGTTAGGAATTGCCTTTTCAACTACCTTCGCCTTAAGTTCAAGATACTTCTCGGCAAGAGCTGCTGCCTCTGCAGGATTCTCAAGGACCCAGTTAAGTGAATCCTCATATATGGCTTCAAATGCAGCTACAAACTCAGGATTGCTGTCTATGAAGGCCTTTGTTGTGCCAAAGCCCGCATTTGGAACTATGGCATCCTCACCCTTGATCTTCTTCCACTCATCCTCGAAGGACATGGCCACACGCACATTTTCATTCTGGATCATAGCAGCCGTGCACTGAGGCTCGATAAGCGTTGCATACTCTGCCTGTCCGCTTGCAAGGAGCTGCGCAACCTCGGCTGTGGTAGTATAGATGATCTCAACATCTTCGCCGATCTTAAGTCCTGCCTGTCCGAGGAAGTACTGAGTCAGAGCATCAGGAGGGCTTGACTGAAGCGGTACATAAACAGTCTTTCCCTTGAGCTGGCTCCAGTCACTGAAATCAGGGTCTGTAGTCATGAAATATGTAACACCCCAGGTATTGCAGTTTGTGAGCACTACAGGAAGTCCCTTGTTATAGAGCTTTGCAACTACCGTAAGAGGGAATGCGAACATATCGTGGTCGCCGTCCTGAACCATGGCAAGCAGCTTTTCAGGAGCGTCCCAGATATCAAGATCGATAGTTACGTTGTCTCCGAGGAGTCCATCCTCCATCATATGAAGAATGGCAAGTGTAGGAGGCGCCTTCGGAACACCGAGTTTAACTGTCATAGGCTCTGTAACGATGGCGTTCATATCAGGAAGCTCCGCATCATCCGATGCCCCATCCTTATCCTCAGACGCTTCTTTATCTTCCTTCTCCTCTTTTTCCGGAGCGGCTGCGTCTGTCTTTTCCTCTGCCTTTTCGGCTTCCTTGGCTTCATCAGATGTTTCAGCCTCTGTTTCCTTATCAGCTTCAGCTGCGGCCGAAGTAGTTTCAGCTGCAGTCTCCGCCGCAGGAGCTGCTGTAGTCTGCGCTGTTCCGGAGCTGCTTCCGCACGCTGTCAGCGCCATTGCTGCAGCAATCGAAAGCGGAAGTACCAGTCCCTTTAATAATTTTCTCATAGCTTTCCTCTCATTCATTAATGTTCTGTCAGATGCCTGTCTTTAGATATCCGCAGATTATCTGCATATTATCTGCAAATCACCTGCAAATGTTCCGGCCGGCATCCTTAAGTTAGTCAGTGCTAACAAGTTAGCATAGTCTAACTTTGATTTCAGTTGCTGCGGCAACATTTTAAACTATTTTTTTCACACATTTTATGTTTGACTTGTTATATAAGTGCCTATATAATTGTGCCTGGATATAATTTTAAAAACCCGCAGCTGTCAATGCAGCATGCTCCGCATTTTTCATAGCATTGCGGGTATGTTGCCGGTTTCTAACTTAGCCAAGGCTAATTATATTCATTGGTTTTGCTATGTAAAGCAGGAGGCTGACTTTGGATGAACTTACCAGAGCTCTGAAAAGCTCTATCTTACTTGAAAATATTCCCGAGGATAAATATCAGGCTGTCTTCAGCTGTCTGGAGGCGAAGGAAAAGCATTTCACGAAGGATCAGATGATTCTCAGCACACGCGGCAATGAGGATCTTTCAGGCATTGTTGTGGACGGACGCATAGAGCTTACCTTTTATGACGAAAACGGCAACCAGGTCAATGTCAACCATATAAAGGAGGGCGAGATATTCGGAGCAGAGATCGCATGCGCAGGCTGTTCCTCAAGCTTTACAAATCTCCGCGCCCTTACCGACTGCACGCTTGTATTCCTCAATTTCAGCAACCTGCTGAACAGCGCGCACAAGGGCTGTCCTTACTGCGCGCGCGTGACCTCTAACCTGCTTAAGGATTTCGCCAAGCAGACCCAGTTTTTGAAGCTCAAGATACGCATCATGGCCCAGAAAAGGCTGCGCGACAAGGTACGTATCTATCTCGAATCTCTTCCGCACAGCAGGGAAAATATCATACAGCTCCCGTTTAACCGCACGGAGCTGGCGGAATTTCTGTGCGTCGACCGCAGCGCTCTGTCCAGAGAGCTCTGCCGCATGCGTGATGAAGAGCTTCTTAGCTTTCAGGGCAGAGAGATACAACTTCTTGAACCATATTTTCTGTAAAATCTGTTGCAGCAGCAACAGATTTTTTCAATTTAAGCACTTAACATAAATTACGGAGCAGGATAAAATGTTACAGAATATGGTCGGATGAAGGATCCGCCAATATGTAAAATACGGAGAAATCAACATGGATTATCTTAAAAACCTTCCGGAGAGTCCGAAGGCGCTTGCCGGACTTATAGATATCAGAAAAGGGCGCGTGGTCAGCATGAGCATAAGCCGCTCAGAGAAATGCAGCATGATGCTTATGGCTGTGTCCAATGGCGAAGAAGTAACAGCAGAGCAGTATCCGGGAGATACGCTTTACTATGTACTTGAGGGCATTATGCCGCTGAGCAGGGACGGACAGACCTTCCAAATGTCTGCCGGCGAGATCATTGCCGTACCGCGCGACGTGCCGCACGCTATCGGCGGCGCAGGTGATTTTAAGGTGCTGCAGATCATACTTACCGACCACTCATGACTCATGACATTGACATAAGAAAATAAATTATAATATAAGGAGCATAAACCATGGAACTTATCAAGAACATTGAACACGCAGCAGTGCTTCCGCTTAAGGAGCAGATCGAATATGAAGAGGGCAAGGTGGTAAGTCTTACGCTCGCAAGCAAGCCTCAGGTAGGCATAACCCTTTTTGCCTTCGACGCAGGCGAATCCATCAGCACACACGCTGCCGGAGGGGATGCCATGGTACTTGATCTCGAGGGCGATGTAGAGATCACTGTCGGCGGAGTTCCTCATATCCTTCATGAGGGTGACAGCATCGTTATGCCGTGCGGCGTACCTCACGCTCTTAAGGCGATCTCAAGATACAAGATGCTTCTCACAGTAGTATTTCCGGGATGATCTTTAACTCCCGGCATAGGCTTTGCCGATCTGCGCAGGGCGGCAGTTAATAACCGCCGCCCTCAGTTCATTCTTCAAGCCCTGCCTGCCGCTTTATCCACTCCATAAGCACATTTATCACATATTCCTTTTCCTCGTCCGTGAGCGGGCGTCCCTTGGGAATGCCGTGCCACTTGCTCAGGCAGTCCCTGCAGCAGCAGGCAGCCGCATGCTGGGCTATAAATACCGGATGACCGCGCATAGGCGTCTGGCGCCCGTCATTGGCCGGCTCCGCCGGGCATAAACGCTTTGCTATAATATTTTCAGCATGCCTGCGAAGCTCCTCTTCGCCTTTTTCCTTCACATAATCGCAGTCGCTTTCGGAAAGCCTGAATCTGCTTCGGAATGCAGATGCAGAAAGTCGTTTAAAAAGCCTGCTGTAGGCCCCAAGCCGGTCCTTTGCAGCGATATTTCCGGCTGCAGCGCATTCAACTGCGGTATCTCCGGCTGCCGTATTGGAGCGATTCCCGCTGTGCTCATTCGCAGCGTGCCCGGCGCCGTTGCATGAAACTGCGCGTGGCGCTGTTTTTCCGGTATGTCCCGTGGATCCGACATACCCGGCATACCCGCTGTCTTCCCTTAGCCTCTCCTTAAGCAGCGTATTGCGCCTTGTCACGGTAACATTCCGCACGGCGTATGAAAGTGCCTTTTTAGTACCCACGATCACCAGTGCCTTTTTAGCCCTCGTTATGCCGGTGTAGATCAGATTCCTCTGCAGCATGATAAAGTGGCTCATAAGCACAGGCATGACTACGATCGGGTATTCGGAGCCCTGCGCCTTGTGGATAGTGGCGGCGTACGCATGCACGAGCTCGTCAAGTTCAGTACCGTCATAGTCGACAAGTCTGTCATCAAAGCGTATCGAAAGCGTCCTGTCCTCCATGTCAACGCTTTCAATGACGCCAATGTCCCCGTTAAAGACCTCCTTGTCATAATTGTTCTTTATCTGCATGACCTTGTCATGTATCCTGAAAATGATCCCGCTCCGCCTGAGTCCCTCTCCCTCCGGATTAAGCGCCGCCTGCAGCAGCTGATTAAGATTGGCAGCCCCTGCAGTACCGCGCTGCATAGGAGTCAGTACCTGTACGCTTTCCGGAGGAACCTTGTAAAACCGCGGAAGCTTTTTCTGCACAAGCTCCACTATCTCCGGTACCGCCGTCTCCGGCTCCTCCCTGTTTATGAAGAAAAAGTCCGTATCGCTGCCATTGGAAAGGTCTGGCATAATGCCCTTGTTGATACGGTGGGCATTGGTAATGATCCGGCTCTTCTCAGCCTGCCTGAATATACGCGTAAGCCTTATGACCGGAAACTTTTCCGAATCGATCATATCCCTCAGGACATTTCCGGCTCCTACGGACGGCAGCTGGTCTATATCTCCGACCAGTATAAGCCTCATGCTGTCCGGCAGCGCCTTAAGCAGCGCATTCATCAGCACTATATCGATCATGGAGCATTCATCTACAATAAGTACATCTCCCTCAAGCCTGTGCTCCTCATTCATCTGATAGCCCTCAGGCGGCTTGTACTCCAGCAGCCTGTGTATCGTCTTAGCCTCCATGCCGGTCGCCTCAGTCATCCTCTTTGCCGCGCGCCCCGTCGGAGCCGCAAGCAGTATGCTGAGTCCGTATGCTTTAAATGCCGAAATGATGCCAAGCGTGGTGGTGGTTTTTCCCGTTCCCGGGCCGCCGGTAAGTATCAGCACCTTGGACACGGCAGCCTTTCTGATGGCTTCCTGCTGCACCTCATCGTAATGCATGCCCACGGCTGCCTCTACTCCCGATACGTCGACCGAAAGTTCCTTGTTGCCTGTCTTTTCTATTGCCTCACTAAGCCTCACCCAGAGCCTGTCAGAGGCAGGTGATCCCGCAAGCCGCTTAAGTCCGCTGCTCACACCGCACTCCGCATAGTAAAACGGCGGCAGGTATATCGCGTCAGACAGCGCATCCGCAGCATCTCCTTTCGGAGATTTCGGAATCTCCAAAGCTTCCGAAGTTTCAGCTGTCTCCGAAGCTTTCGGGATTTTCGGTGCCTCATGTGCTTCCGGAATTCCCGTGGTTTGGAGAATTTCGTTGGTTTTCGAAGCTGCCGCGGTTTTCAAGGTTTCAGCGGTCTCCGTAGTTTTCGAAGCTTCCGCAGACTCATTATCTACCGAACGCCTTTCCATTATCAGATCACCGTCTGAGATCATGACATCCAGCGCCTGAGTTACGGCATTCGCATCTGCTTCAAGAAGCTCTGACGATTTTTTTATAAGCTGCTCCCGCCCGGCAAACACATGTCCCTCATTTGATAGCTCCGACAGAGTATACATGATGCCGCTTCTGAGTCTCGGCGCAGAATCCTTTGAAAAGCCCAGTTTTTCAGCTATCTGGTCCGCAGTCTTAAAGCCGATGCCCCAGATATCGTCCGCCAGGCGGAATGGGTTATCTCGCACCTTCTGTATGCTTTCATTGCCGTACTGTCTGTATATTTTAGCTGCAAATGATGTGCTGACCCCGTGGTCCTGCAGAAAAAGCATGATATTTTTTACTTCCTTCTGCTTCTCCCAGCTCTCCGCGATCTTAAGCACCCTCTTCTTTCCTATACCGGGTACAGTCATAAGGCGGTCAATATCTGTCTCTATGACCTCCAGAGTATCCGCTCCGAACTGCTGCACTATGCGCTTCGCAAACTTAGGGCCTACTCCCTTTATAAGTCCCGAACCGAGGTACTTCTCTATGCCGTAGGCAGTGGCCGGCATGGTTTCTTCCCAGCTCTCCGCGGCAAACTGCCTGCCGTACTTTGCATCGACCTTCCAGTTTCCGTGCACCTGAAGCACAGATCCGACATTTACATCGAGCAGATTTCCGACTACAGTCACCAGATCGTCATAGCCCTTGACCGCGACCTTAAGCACAGAATACCCGTTTTCGGGATTCTGGTAGGTAATGCGCTCTACTACGCAGCGTATCGATGCCGTAAAGCGCTGCTTCTCTTTAATCTGAAACATTTGCATCGCAGTCAGTGTCCTTTGCCTTTCGGAAATTCATGTTCTTTGTCTTCCGGAAATTCATTTTATCATTCGGTAATCAGTGCCGTCAATGACACAGCATTAACAGCATTAACAACATCAACCGTATCATCAGCATTAACAGTATCAACGGCAGTAACGCTTCACAAAAACGTCTAAAAGTAGTAAAACTATCTAAATAGATACATCACAGCACCAAGGAGCGGCAGACATGAACAGCAATGAAAATCATATTGACAATGCCACCGGCAGCAATAAAGAAATATTAGAAAATGAACTCAAAGCGGATATTGAAAAGGATCTCCACGATGAATTCGCAGCTGAGATAAAAAAGCAGATAGAAGCGTCAAAGCCCAAAAAGAAGCATCATATAATACGCAATATCTTTCTGCTGCTTTTGGCCGCAATCATCATCGCCGGCATCGTCATTGCCATAAATTACCAGCAGATTGCAAAAAGCCTTGTTACCGCGCTTGCATTCAGACCTTTTGAGTATTCAGAAGAGATCGAGAAGGAATTCTGCCCGGTAGACGAGGAACGCGCTGCGGCAGTGGATGCATTGCCAAAATACGCTGAAAGCGATACCTGGGCCTTCTATTACTACATAGTCGGCTCCAACCTCGAAAGCGGAGCGGTATCACAGATCTCCGGCACTACCCAGCGCCTTATAGCAGATGAGGTCCAGGCAATCTATGATGAAGCTTTAGAGAAAAGCAATGAACGATTCAAAACTGTAAATGCTATGCTTAAGGCCAATAAGCTTGAACTGCCTCAGGCATTCTTCAGACCTGATGACTCAGATCCGGAAGAAGCCGAAGATGACGGCAGTACTATAACAGGTCTCATCTCAGAAGGCACCATCCGTCAGCTTATGGAGCTTGAGCTTCCTTCAAATGTTAAGATAGTCATGCAGACCGGCGGCGCAGGAGCGTGGGCCATGACCCAGATCAATCCCAACCGCAGCCAGAGATTCCTTCTTGAAGCCGGTGATGCAGGTCTTCAGGAGCTCAGCAATACGGAGATCGTCAATATGGCCGACCAGGACACCCTCGCCGACTTCTTAAGATTCTGCCGGGAAAATTATCCGGCGGACCACGAGGTCGTGTGCTTTGTAGACCACGGCGGCGCCTCCATCGGCTTCGGTCTGGATGAGATCTACAATGACATAGCAGGTCTTGACCGCATCAGCGGAGCCTTCAGCGAGGTGTGCACGGCAGATGAGAAAAACCCACCATTCGAGATGATTGACTTCCAGTGCTGCCTTATGTCCTCTGCGGAAGCTGCGTCATATCTCAAAGGCTATGCAAAATATATGACCTGTGCCGAGGAGACGACTTACACATATCTTGATGGCTCCCAGGCCACTAAAAGCCTCTATACTGCAATGGATGGGTTTATAAATGCCCCCGGTGAAAACGGCGCACAGCTTGGCAAACGCAGGGCTGATGCCTATGCGGCCTATATGGTTTCCGGCGCTCAGGGCAATGGTGTGGTAAACGGCAGCGATACCGGAGTACTCGATCTTAACAAAGCGGCCTCCATCTACGACCTTTATAAAGAGCTTGTGAAGAGCATGCTTAAGAAGGCTGTGGAAGATCCTGCATGGCTCTCGGTATATTCACATGCCGCAAATGGCTCCATTTTCATGGCCGGAAATGACTATAAGACTTACAATACTATAGACCTGGAGCTTTTCATGCAGAATCTTGCGCCGTATTTCCCTGAGGAGACGCAGGCGGTCATCGACGCCATAGAGTCAGCGGTGCTTTACAGACGTGCCGCCAGCTATATGAATGGTACATACGGGATCTCCGTATATTTCCCGGCGCATATCGACTCTGATTCAAGTCTGGGAAGGATCCTCAAATACCTTGACAGCATAACTGACAGTAAGGATATTCAGGCGCTGTACTATTACAAAGCTTTCGGATGCATGCCGGATTCTCTGATGAGGTACTGCAGGTCAGCAGGCTATGGTGATGTAA
>R11__coassemble_683_pt1 | contig 21042 bp, 16 predicted proteins | sample R11__metabat2_high_PE_001 | metagenome-assembled genome bin R11 | reverse complement strand
AGGTCGAGGGCTTATCCGCCTAAAGGTTCGAAGATGGAGCGGCTTCCATGCCGCAAAAAGATCGGTATTCGGTTTTGAGGATACTCTGAAGGAGAACACCAGAGATGGTGTTTTTCGCGTATAAGGAGAAAATCCTTCACTGCCTTCGCTTTAGTTGGCTCGTACGGACGGAGTCCTGCTCGCACAACAACGCGAATGGCTTTCGATAACGGATTTTAGTTCGTTCTTCGAACTCCTAAAATCCTATCTCAATGCCCATGCTTAATCGGTTCGCTGCGATGCGGTGCATCTGGCTCACCTGATACGCATAAGGGCTTTCACAGACAGATTTTACTTCACTCTGCGAGTTCGTAAAATCTTAGTTCAATGCCTCAATAGCTCAGTCGGTTAGAGCATCTGACTGTTAATCAGGGGGTCCGCGGTTCAAGTCCGTGTTGGGGCGTAGTCAAAGCTTCGGTTTATCCGGAGCTTTTTTCTTTAATATAGAGCTGTCTCATGAGGAATGCGACATGTAAAGTGCGCTCTCTTTGGCTTTATATGAGCAAGTGGCGAAGCGGGTTGCGAATATCATTGACTATTACTTTGAAAGGAGCTTTTATGATCGAGATTCTTGATACCGATGTCCGCATAGTTGAGTTTGAAGGTGAGCAGGGCGAAGATCCTGTTGGTCTCATTTGCGGTGAAGTTGAGTATAATGAAGACGGAGAAACCAGATATATCACATCATATTGGGATGCTGATAATGGTGACAGAATGATAGTTCGCTGTACTACTCAGTCTGTTTTAATGTATGAGACCGGAGAATTGGAAGCTGAGGGCGGTATTGAAGCTTTAAGGGATAAATATTCTTTCTCGCCGGAGGATGTCAATGCCGAGGACTTTATGCAGCTTATGGATGAGCTCTGCCTTAATACTGCATTTGCTATACTGGATGAATATGAAGTCGAAGATGACGAGCTTGAATTTGACGTTATCCTGCTTGGAGAGGATGGACGTAATCTTAAGATGTATGTATTCGGATTTGCTCCTGAGGATTATATGGATGACGAAGCATATGATGGAGATGAAGAAGAGCCGGCTGAGGATAGTGAAGAGGAGAATTAATCCGTAATATAACAAAAATGTATTTTATCCCCCCCAACATCATAGTACATAAAATTACAGAAAAAAACCGTGCCGCCGGCAGAAACCGGGAGGCACGGTTTTTTAGATCTCGAAAATTGTGAATATCATTGATATTGCCGTCAGAGGGCGGAAAGATATTATTTTACAAAAAGCTTTTTAAATATTGTCCTTACCAGCGGCTGTATAAAGAAAAGCTGTGAGAGTACGGCAAAAGGAAAGTTAAAGCATACAAGCTTCATGAAGTTTGCAATCAGAGTCAGCATATTGAAGCCGCTGTAATATGGGTAGTAAAGCCATGCTGCGATAAAGCTCATGGCCGGACACATAATTCCGGCGGTAGCGCATATGATGGCTGATTCAAATATAACCGGATTGGTCTCGCGCGGGTCAAAAACATTGCAGGCAAGCTTGAATGAGCATGGGCTGCCCATCAGAACTTCAAGACAATAGGCAAAACAGAACTCTACGAGGATGACTGCCCATATCGGAAGCATCCGGCCGAACATATATACTCCGCCCTGCGCCTCGATTGCTTTAAGTACGCTTGGAGCCTGGTTGACAGTCATCAGCGTGTTTCCATTGACAACATAAAGGCTGTAAAAAACATATCCATGCACTGTAATAATAACCGTGATAAGTGCAAATATCATTCGTTCAAACTGGTTTTTTGGCATTTCTTTCTCCTTTTCAATAAATACAGCGGTCATTTTTGAGCACAAAAAAACACATGTATCGTTGACCGGGAATCCTGGGGCTTTCCTCTGAAAAATAACCGTCCTCGTGATCAGATTTACATACCGGAAAGGTAAAACATGTGTCGTGCGCTGCTTTGTATTTGGTTTTCCAATAAAATTTACTTTATTTTTCTATCATATTGTGACAAAAAAATCAAGTTTGATTTGTGCAGAATTATGTATTTAAATCTATAATTCTATTGTTGCTGATATATGATGTTAGTTTAAAATAACAATTTTATTTCAACTGCATGGACTTTGCTTTAAACATATCTGAAACCGCATAACGTTATTTAACAATGTAATTTCGCATAAAAAGGTATCATTTTTAAATATATCTTGCTTGACATAATGGTTAGCTGAGGGTAACATCTAATCGGCAGAAATGCCATACCGGAAGCTTTAACTGAAATTCCACTGACTAATTCGAAAACTAAGCATTTATGAAAGTTCACTGACTGATTCAGAACTAAGCATTTATGAAATTCCGCTGACTGATTCAGGAACTCAGCAGTTATATATGGAAGGATTCACAGTTATATCAGGAGGTGCACAGCAATATGTCTTCATTACTTAATATAAAACATATTTCAAAAGATTTTTGCATGGGAGATCTGAACGTGCACGCGCTTAAGGACGTATCATTTGACATAGATGAAGGTGAATTTATAGTCATATTGGGTCCAAGCGGATCGGGTAAAAGCACGCTTCTTAATATCGTAGGAGGTATAGAGACACCGTCGGAAGGCAGTATTTTCTACAAAGGAGAGGAAATATGCTTCAGCAGAGCTGAATTTCTGACTGAGTACAGGAGAAAACATATCGGTTTTATTTTTCAGTTTTACAATCTCATGCCGGGGCTTACAGCTCTCGAAAATGTCAGACTTGCCGCGGAACTTTCCGATGATCCGCTTGATCCGGAGAGGCTTCTTGAGGAAGTCGGACTTAAGGACCGCGCGGAACATTTTCCGGGAAAGCTTTCAGGAGGACAGCAGCAGAGGGTGGCTATAGCACGAGCGCTTTGCAAAAATCCGGATATACTGCTTTGCGATGAACCTACAGGGGCTCTGGACAGTGAGACCGGCATACAGGTTCTGAAGGCGCTTAAGGATTTTAACAGAAATTACGGAAAAACCGTGGTGGTCATAACCCACAACCAGGATATTGCGAAGATAGCAGACAGAACTCTTTATTTTAAGGACGGCAGACTTATTAATGAAGCTGTCAATGAATCACCTGCCGAACCTGAGGAAGTAAACTGGTAAGCCCCAATGATACGCCATCTAAGGAAGGCGGGTCTATGCCTGTGCAGCCGAAAGGATTCCATCTATGAAACAATTCAGAAAAAATGTATTTCGGATTGCGTTGAAAAATAAGGCATCCCTGATCGGAAATGTCTTTATAATCGCCATTGGTATATTTGTGCTGGTTTCAATGTTGGATACATTGCGCAATCTTTCGGACCAGATCGAGCAGCTGTACAGAAAAACAGAGCTTGCGGATGTGTTTGCTGAGGTATCCGGAATATCTGCTGCTGAGCTTAACAGCGCTTCGGATATAGAAGGGATCAGGGAAGCTTCGGGAAGAGTTGCGCAGGATGTGCGTATATATTCCGAAGACTTCACTGATATAGTGACTGTACACCTTATGTCTTATGACGGAGAAGAAAAGGTAAACAGAGTCTCGCTAAAAAATGCCGATGGTTCGGGAGAATATTTTACGGAAAAAGACGAAATATATATAGGCGCAAGAATGGCGCAGGAATATGGCTTCAAGGAGGGGCAGAAGCTTAAGGCGGTGATCAACGGAAATGCGGTGGATTTTGTGTACAGGGGAAGCTGCAATGCGCCGGATTACATTTACGCGATACCGCCGGGAGGAGCGATGGTCCCGGACGGGAAGGCATATGACATAGCCTGTATAAGCAAGGGCTACATGCAAAGTCTGACAGGAAAGAAAGACAGCTTCAATGAACTGGGCTTCCTTCTTGAAAGCGGATATACCTATGAGGATGTGCGCTGTCAGCTGATAGCCTTCCTTGAGAAGGACGGTCTTGAGTCTATCTGTTCAAGAGAAAAGCAGTCAAGCTATGAAATGGTAAGCGGTGAAATGGAGGAGCTTATATCCATGGGAACCATTTTTCCACTGCTTTTCATGCTTATATCGGTCTTTATGATGTACGTTGTGCAGAAGAAAATGATCGAAAAAGACCGCACTCTGATAGGAGCTATGAAGGCTTTCGGTCTGAAGGACAGTGAACTTATAGGCGCATATCTTGCGGAAGGATTGATTGCAGGACTGTTTGGCGCAGCGCTGGGGAGCCTGTTTGCTTCGAGTCTTGGCCGGTTTATGTTCGATATGTATGTCGATTTTTTCAATCTGCCGGATCCTGTATATCATGATTATCTGAAAACCAGGCTTATAGGACTGGCGCTTGCTGCTGTTACAGGAGTTCTGGCTGCATATCTGGGTGTGAAGGGCATACTGGATATAGATCCGGCTCAGGCTATGAGGGCGAAAACACCGGAGAATGTCAGAGAAAATGCAGTAATCGGCAGCTTATCAAGGAGACTTGGATCTTCTTTCAGCAGGCTCGCGCTGAGAGCAATAGTGCGCAATCCGTTCAGGGGGCTGCTGATAGTTATTGCCATAGCGTTTCCTTTTTCGCTGCTTCCGTCGCTTCTGTCATTTTCAGGGGTGGCTGACAGGATGTTCATGGATCAGTTTGAAAAGATACAGACTTATGACCTGCAGGTCTCGCTTGACCACTATGCAGATCCTGTCACTGTGAGCAGGAGCGGAGAAATACTTGACTATGTGGAAAAGGCGGAGGCTATAGGTACATTTTCAGCCGAGTTTACAAAAGGCAGCCGGAGCGAATTTGCAGTAATATATGCTCTGCCTGAAAATGCTGAATTGTGGAATGTTTATGACAGCCGCGGAAATGCCTGCGGGCTTCCGGAGAACGGGATCATTTTAAACAGCCGTATTGCCGAAAAGCTTAATGCCTTTGCAGGAGACAGGATATACATACAGAGCGCCGGAGTAACTTCAGTAAAAACACCGGTGACGGTTGAAGCTGTTATTGAGGAAACCTTTGGAAGCGGCTGTTATATGAAGCTTGAGAGCATGCCAAAGCTTTTTAATTCGATGCCGGCGGCAAACGATCTGCTGCTGAAGGTGTCAGACGGGAAGCTGCAGGCAGTAAAGGATCAGCTGCTTGGTGCCGGGCGGATTTCATGGCTGGTGGATGCAGGACGCATACTGCAGAGCTATAAGGATATGATGGGCGAAATGATCGGGATGATCGATATGTTTGCGGTGCTGGCGGTGGCCGCCGGAATCGTACTGATATACAACATTTCGATGATCAGCATAAGAGAACGGATGACAGAATTCGGAACCCTTAAGATACTTGGCTGCACCGAAAAGGAAATAGGCGGTATGCTGCTTTTTGAACAGCTTATCTACTATGCAGGCGGGCTGCTGCTCGGGATCCCCGGTGGAAAAGGCGTTATTTATCTTATAGAAAATCTGATGCTTTCGGACAGCTATACAGTGCACATGGACATTGAGCCGGCTGCCTATGCCGCAAGCGTGGTCATATGTTTTGGAATCACTGCTGCCGCATGGTATGCAGAGACAAGGTATCTTAGGAAGATAGAACTTACGGAGATACTTAAAGAAAGAGAGTAATACGTTGGTGATTGAAAATAAATGACGGAAATAAAGGGACAGGGATAGGTATAGGTATGAGAAAGCTTAAGATCAGCAGAAAAACAGCGGCCGCTGCCGCAATTGCTGTAATTGTGATCGCCGCTGCAGGGTTTATTGCAGCAAAATCGCGAGGGGTCAGGGTGAGCCTCGTTCAGGCGGCACGGGGAACATATGAGGACTGGTATACTGAAGAAGGCGTGATATCGCTTGGGGGAGAATACAGCGTGATATCCGAGGTGTCGGGACCTGTTCAGGAAATTCTTGTAAAAGCCAATGAAAATGTTGAAGCCGGCCAGGTGCTTTTCAGAATCGACGCATCAGACTACCGATATGAAAAGGAACTTGCCGAAAGCGCACTTTCCGGATACGAGGCGCAGCTGAGCTCGCTTGGCTTCAGCCAGCTTATGACTGCGTCACCTACAGAATATCTTTCCGGTCTGGAGCAGGAGGTAAGCTCGGCCAGGTCTGCATTCGAAGCGGCGCAGACGGTATATACGGCGGATAAAACATTATTTGCAGCCGGGTCGATCTCGCTTGCGGAATATCAGGCTGCAGAGGCACAGTATGAGGCAGCTAAGGCCGCTTATTCACAGTCAAAAAACAGATATGAGGAGAGCAGTGCGCAGTTTGAAAACCTGAAAAACGGAGAAAAGGACAGCGATGAGATAAATTCAAGCTTTTATGAGAGCGAGAGGCAGGCGCTCGAGGCCTCCGTCAATGCACAGAAGACGCAGATCGCGCAGCTTGAAGACAGAATATCCAAATGTGATGTAAGATCAAACCGCAGCGGAACGGTTTCGGAGCTGCCTGTAAAAGACCAGTCTGTTGTGCAGGCCGGCCAGACTGCAGCGGTAATAAAGAGCAATGACGGAAATGTTTACGCCGAGGCTGACATTCTCATAAGTGCGGCCCCGTATATCAGCGCAGGCAGCCCGGTAAGGGTAAGGATAAGGCTCAGAGGCAGCGATGAAATCTACAGCGGACATGTTGAAGAGGTCTACAGCTATGCTGAAAAGGGAACATCAGCGCTGGGACTTGATGAATACAGAGTGCATGTCAGAGCTTTGCTCGATGATGAGGAAAAGCTTTCAGAGCGCAGCGGATACGGCGCGGATATTGAATACTGTATGTATCAGTCGGAGGATTGCCTTAAACTGCCGGTAAGCGCCGTGTTCTCTGAGGCTGAACATTATTATGTTTATGCTGTCAGCGGAGGCAGGGCTGTAAAAACAGAAGTCGTGCTTGCATATAAAAGCAGTACGGATGCAGTGATTCTTTCGGGAATTGATGAGGGAACCGAGGTAATTGATAATGCAGACGGAGAAGGCATAGCTGACGGAGCAAAAGTATACTGAAGTGTATACCGAAGGCTGAGGCGGATGTGCAGCTAGGCTTTAATATCTGAGTACATGCTTAAGCGGTCTCAGGCGATGAAGCTTTTAAGCAGGATGCGGAAAATGCTGAATTTAGCACTTTAATAGATAAAAATCACAGTATAAAATATTTGAGATTCTTTTTTTCCTATATATCTGACAATTTTTATACTGTCGAATTATGTTATAATTTTAAACATCAGGCAACTGTTCAGCAGAAATAAGCGATATACAGGCCGAAGACCGTATTGCGAATGTTCTTACGCCTGCTGCTGAATAGTTACAGTTCCGGTTATAAAAGCATATCCTATTAATTTTACATGAAAGGAAACTTATATGAGAGACCGTATTTTCGATCTTCTTGAGAGTGAGAAGAACAGGCAGCGTGAGGGCCTTGAACTTATCCCGAGCGAAAACTATGTTTCAGCTGATGTACTTGAGGCTATGGGTTCAGTGCTTACCAATAAGTACAGCGAGGGCTATCCTCATTTTGACGGTATTCCGGGATGGGATGAGGAGCAGATCGCTGAGGAGATCCTTCCTAACTACAGATATTACGGCGGACAGGTAAACGTAGACCGAATCGAGCGTCTTACAATTGCCAGGGCCTGCGAGCTTTTCCATGCAGACCATGCAAATGTTCAGCCTCATTCAGGCGCCAATGCCAACGAGGCAGTTTACAACGCATGGTGCGAGCCGGGAGACAAGATCCTTGCTATGAACCTCGGACATGGCGGACACCTTACACATGGTTCACCTGTTACAAGAAGCTACAAGATGTATAAGTTCCTTGCATACGGCACAACTCCTGACGGAGATCTTGATTATGATGAGATGGAGCGCATCGCTCTTGCCGAGCAGCCTAAGATCATCCTTGTAGGATATTCAGCATTCATGAAGATCCCTGACTTTGATCGCGTAGCAGCTATCGGAGCAAAGATTCCGGGATGCCTGCTTATGGCTGATATGGCTCATGTTGCAGGTCTTATTGCAGGCGGCGTTCATCCTAATCCGCTTGATCACGGCTTCCATGTTATGTCTACCACCACACATAAGACCCTGAGAGGACCGAGAGGCGGTATCATCTGCTCAAAGGGTAATGTTGCATCACCTCTTAAGAAGCCGGAGAAGACACTTGAGAATATCCCGATCCTTATCGACCGTTCGGTATTCCCGGGAACACAGGGCGGCCCTCTTGAGCATGTTATCGCAGCAAAGGGCGTTGCATTCGGCGAGGCCCTCAAGCCTGAGTTCAAGGTTTACGCTAAAAATGTAGTAGAGAATGCCAAGGTACTTGCCGATGAACTTATGAAGTACGGCTTCAAGCTTCAGGGCGGCGGAACAGAGAACCACCTTATTCTTGCCAATGTACAGGACAGCTTCAATATCGACGGTAAGTTCTTCGAGGTCGCTCTCGATATGGTTGGTCTTACACTCAATGCCAATGCAGTACCTAACGATAAGAACAAGGCATTCCGTCCGAGCGGCGTACGTCTTGGTACACCTGCGGTTACTACCCGCGGACTTGGCAAGGCTGAGATGATCATGATCGCCGATTGGATGAAGAGAGTTATGGATATCTGCCTTAAGGCAGGTGAGCAGCAGAAGCTTCCTGAGTACAGCGCTGAGCTCAACGCTATCAGGGAAGAAGTTAAGGCAGTTGCTCTTAAGTTCCCGGTTCCAAGCCTTTGATTCGGGAGAATCTGCCGGCATGAAGCTGCACATTATATGACAGTGCGGCAATCTGTGATTGCGAATTGCAGTTCTTAATTATATAATAATTTTAATGCGGCCTGCGCAGAATATGCGCAGGCCTGTCTGAATAATAAAGGATTGATATTGTTAGGAGAAAGCTATGAATATTGTTTGTCTTGATATGGAAGGTGTTCTTGTTCCTGAGATATGGATCGCTGTTTCGGAAACTACAGGTATTCCCGAGCTCAGACGCACTACCAGAGATGAACCGGACTACGACAAGCTTATGAAATTCCGTCTTGCTATTCTCAAGGAGCACGGCATCGGCCTTAAGGAGATCCAGGAGGTCATATCAAAGATCGATCCGCTTCCGGGAGCAAAGGAGTTTCTTGATGATCTCAGGAGCCGTATGCAGGTAGTCATTCTCAGCGATACCTTTGAGCAGTTTGCCATGCCGCTTATGAAAAAGCTCGGATATCCTTCGATATACTGCAACACTCTTGTGGTTGCGCCGGATGGAGAGATCACAGACTATAAGATGAGAGTTGAGCACAGCAAGCTTTCTACGGTAAAGGCGCTTCAGAGCATAGGCTTCGATACTATCGCCAGCGGTGACAGCTTTAACGATCTTGAGATGATCAAAGCCAGTAAGGCAGGCTTCCTGTTCCGTACTACAGAAAAGATCAAGGCAGATTATCCCGAGTATCCGGCATTTACGGAGTTTGATGAGCTCAGGGATGCCATAATAAAGGCAGCTGACTGATCAACAGGCTGCAGATACATGGCAATGGATCAACGGTCTGCAGATTTATAGAAATGGATCAACGGCCTGTATATGTTAGCCGGTGGACCGACAGTCTGTATATACAGATAACATTCATCGGTGACTGGGAACCGGAAAACATAAATATGTTTAAAGTACTGTAAAATACAGCGGAGCGCGTCCGTAAGGAGCGCTTCGCTGTTGTAATAAGGAGGCTTTGACTGATATGATAGATCTTTTAGAGGCAATGATGATCTTCTGCTGGGGCCTGTCATGGCCTATTTCGCTCAGAAAGTCATATGTATCAAGAACAGCAAAGGGAAAGAGCGTAGTGTTTGAATTTTTTATACTGCTGGGCTATATATGCGGGATCGCCAGAAAGTTTCTGCAGATGGGTACCGGAGAACATTTCAACGGATTGTTTTACCTCGCACTGGTATTTTATTTCCTGAATTTTACCTCAGTCAGCTGCGATATACTGCTGTGGTTCAGAAACCGCAGGCTTGATGCCAGGAGAGAAGCAGGAGAAAAAGTTGATTGAGTCGGGAAACTAAGGCGAGTTAAGAAGCCTTGATTGGACTAAGAAGTTCAGGCTGAGCCAGGAAGCTTTGATTGAGTTAAGAGGCCTGGATTAGGTTAAGAAGCTTAAAGAGTTATGAACCTTAAAGAATTACAGATAGGAAAAAGCGCTGTCATAGTTAATGTCGGAGGACAGGGCGCGCTGAGGCAGCATTTTCTGGATATGGGAGTCATACCGGGGGCTGAGGTCACAGTTGTCAAATTTGCCCCTATGGGAGATCCCATGGAGATACAGATACACGGATATTCGCTGACATTGCGTTTTGCTGACGCTGAAAAAATAGAGATCGAGCCTATAGCCGAACGATCCAATAAGCATACCAGAGTAGAGCATATCGGCACATCGGAGCATCCGGGCTTTGGAGAGGGCGGCAAGCATCATTTAAAGAGCGATGGAGACCCTCTTCCAAATGGAACCACGCTTACATTTGCGCTTGCGGGAAATCAGAACTGCGGAAAAACGACGCTCTTTAACCAGCTTACAGGTGCCAATCAGCATGTCGGAAACTTCCCGGGCGTAACTGTGGACCGTAAGGACGGCGTTATCAGAGGCTATGCGGATACTCTTGTGACTGATCTTCCGGGAATATATTCCATGTCACCGTTTTCGAGCGAGGAGATCGTGTCGAGGAGCTTTATATTAAAGGAGCATCCGAAGGCAATCATAAATATTGTGGACGCTACCAATATAGAGCGTAATTTTTATCTGACGACGCAGCTCCTGGAAACAGATATCCCCATGGTCATAGCCCTGAACATGATGGATGAGGTGACCGGCAACAATGGATCTGTCGATGTCAACAAGCTTGAAATGCTGCTCGGAGCTCCGATAGTTCCTATCTCAGCTGCCAAAAACGAGGGTGTGGCGGAGCTTATTGAGCACGCTGTGCACATTGCAAAATATCAGGAACGCCCTGCGCATATAGATTTCTGCGGCAAGGAGGACCATAACGGTGCAGTGCACAGATGCATCCATGCGGTCATCCACCTTATTGAGGATCATGCTAAAAATGCAGACCTGCCGGTGCGCTTTGCTGCAACAAAGGCTATTGAGGGAGACAGCCGCATACTGGATGCGCTGAAGCTGGATCAGAACGAACTGCAGACGCTTGAACACATAGTTAAGCAGATGGAGACAGAGAGAGGTCTTGACAGAAATGCGGCAATAGCCGATATGCGTTTCGATTTTATCGAGAGGATCTGCGAGCAGACGGTCATCAAGCCGAAGGAAAGCAAAGAGCGCGTGCGCAGCGAGAAGATCGACCGTGTACTTACCGGCAAATATACAGCTATCCCCTGCTTTATAGCGATCATGGTGCTCGTTTTCCATCTGACCTTTAATGTGATCGGCGCATTTCTGCAGGAACTGCTGGAGGAAGGGATAGACAGCCTCGCTGAAGCGCTTGGTGAGCTTTTTATCACTTTAAATGTCAATCCGGCAATACGCGGCCTTGTGATCGATGGTATTTTCTCGGGAGTGGGCAGTGTGCTCAGCTTCCTGCCGATCATAGTGGTGCTGTTTTTATTCCTGTCCCTGCTTGAAGACAGCGGCTACATTGCCAGAGTTGCGTTTGTAATGGATAAGCTGCTTCGCAGGATAGGTCTTTCCGGAAAAAGCATAGTGCCGATGCTGATAGGCTTCGGCTGTACAGTTCCCGCGGTCATGTCTACCAGGACACTTCCGAGTGAAAGAGACAGGCGTATGACGATACTGCTTACACCGTTTATGAGCTGTACTGCGAAGCTTCCCATTTATGCGTTCTTTGTCAATGCATTTTTTGAAGAGGGCAGCGGATGGATAATAGCGGCGCTTTACCTCCTGGGAGTCTTTACCGGCGGAGCGGCAGCATTTTTATACAGAAGCACTATATTCAAGGGTGAGGCAGTTCCGTTTGTCATGGAACTTCCGAACTACAGGCTTCCGGGCATTAAAAATGTTTCACAGCTGCTTTGGGAGAAGGCAAGGGACTTCCTGCAGAGAGCGTTTTCGATAATACTGATTGCGACTATAGTCATCTGGTTCCTGCAGAGCTTTGATTTCAGGATGAATATGGTTGAGGAATCTTCTCAGAGCATACTTGCTTCGGCAGCCGGCATCATAGCGCCGCTGTTTGCGCCTGTAGGGCTCGGTGACTGGAGGATCTGCGTGTCGCTGATAAGCGGATTCATAGCGAAAGAAAGCGTTGTATCAACGCTGGAGATACTGTTTGGCGGCGCAGTAAGCTATGGCATGAGCAGGGCTGCGGTTTTCTCTCTGCTCGTATTCAGTCTGCTTTATACACCGTGTGTAGCGGCAATTGCGTCTATAAAGCGTGAGCTTGGCGCCAAATGGGCATTCGGTGTCGTTGTATGGCAGTGTCTGATCGCCTGGATCATGGCATTTGCGGTAAGGCTTATCTGCGCTTTGGCAGGTATTGTGTGAAGATCAGGCAGCATGCTCAAAGGATAATTTATGAATATTGCGGATTTTATTATTCTGGCGATAGTTGCGGTAATAGTATTTCTTGCCGTAAGAACCATCATCAGGACAGGGAAGTCAGGCGGGTGCTCCTGCGGCTGCGGATCGGCAGACTGCAGCGGCTGCCGCGGAAAGAAAAAAGAATTATAGGACTATATAAAAAGCCGGGCAGATCTGTTTCTGCCCGGCTTTTTTAGAACGATTTTGAATTGTTTTCCCGGTTTGTTTTGATTAGGTTTTCAGCCGGATGAAGCCGTCAGACGGCCATTGCCATTGCATCGGCATGAATGGATATTTGCCGTCTTTTCAGCGGCAAACTTTTAAATGATCAGTTCTTCAGGCTGTGCATCGGAGCTGGGATCCTGCCGCCGCGGTTGATGAAGGCCGCGGAGGACTCGTTGTGCACCGGCATGACCGGAGCGCTGCCGAGAAGCCCGCCCATCTCGATGGTGTCTCCGACCTTTTTACCCGGTGTAGGAAGCAGCCTTACCGCAGTTGTCTTGCAGTTTACCATGCCTACAGCTGCCTCATCGGCAATGATGGCTGATATCGTTTCAGCGCTTGTGTCGCCCGGAACGGCTATCATGTCAAGACCTACGGAACATACGCAGGTCATAGCCTCAAGCTTATCGAGAGTAAGGGTACCGCATCTTGCGGCTGCGATCATGCCTTCGTCCTCGCTGACAGGGATGAAAGCGCCTGAAAGTCCGCCGACAGAGGAACTTGCCATGACTCCGCCCTTCTTGACGGCATCATTAAGCATAGCGAGGGCAGCAGTGGTACCGTGAGTACCGCAGACCTCAAGGCCCATCTCCTCTAAGATGCGCGCAACGGAGTCGCCTACAGCCGGTGTAGGAGCCAGTGAAAGATCAACGATGCCGAACTCGGTATCAAGACGTCTGGAGGCCTCCTGAGCAACCAGCTGGCCCATGCGCGTGATGCGGAAGGCAGTCTTCTTGACAGTCTCGGCAACAACATCAAGAGGCTCACCCTTGACCTTCTGCAGAGCGTGGTAGACAACGCCCGGACCTGAAACACCGACGTTGATGACCTTTTCTGCCTCACCGACACCATGGAAGGCGCCGGCCATAAACGGATTGTCTTCAACAGCGTTGCAGAATATAACAAGCTTTGCGCAGCCGAGTCCGTCCTGGGCTTCGGTAAGATGCGCCGTTTCCTTTACGATCTGTCCCATAAGCTTTACTGCATCCATGTTTATGCCGGCCTTGGTGGAGCCAACATTAACAGAGGAGCAGACGAACTCTGTCTCAGCAAGAGCCTGCGGTATGGAACGGATAAGATTAAGATCGGCCTTTGTCATGCCCTTCTGGACAAGCGCGGAAAAACCCCCGAGGAAGTTTACTCCCGTAGCCTTTGCAGCCTTATCCAGCGCGATGGCAAACGGAACGTAGTCATTCGTTTTGGAAGCAGCAGCGACAAGCGCGATCGGGGTCACGGATATACGCTTGTTTACGATCGGTATACCGAATTCCATCTCGATATCCTGACCGGTCTTAACAAGCTTCTCGGCATATTTGGTAATCTTATCATAGATCTTTGTACAGGCCTTTTCAGGATCCTCATCAGCGCAGCTTAAGAGCGAGATGCCCATGGTGATGGTCCTTATGTCCAGGTGCTGCTGGTCGATCATATGAATGGTTGAAAGAATGTCCTTCTGATTGAGCATTTACAGGACCTCCTCAGATCGTGTGCATAGCGTCAAAGATCTCCTGACGCTGTATACGGATGGAGAGCCCCATTTCCTGTCCGAGGTCGGCAAGCTTTCCGCCGAGTTCACCGAAGCCGACACTGCAGCCGCTTACATCGACTGCCATGACCATGGTAAAGGATCCCTGAAGGATGGTCTGCGAAATATCAAGAATGTTGACATTGTTCTCAGCCAGCGCGGTGCAGAGCTTTGCGATGATGCCTACACGGTCCTGACCTATAACTGTTACGATAGCATTCATAAAAATATATCTCCGTAATATATCAAAACTGTACTTTTGACTACAATATCATTTAATAACTAAAGAGAAAACCCACTACCTTCAGGTGGTGGGGAGATCTCTCGTGATATCATTTACTTAAGCTCGGATGTGCAGTTAGGACATCTGCAGGCCTTGATGGATATCTTTGTAAAGCAGTACGGGCACTCCTTCTCTGTAGGCTCTGCAGGAGCCTCCTCCTTCTTGCCCAGGTTTCTGAGCTTGTTGATCTGCTTAACGAATATGAATACAACGATAGACATAAGGATAAAGTTGATAACGGCTGTGATGAAGGAACCGTACTTGATCACTGCGGCACCGGCCTCCTCAGCTGCTGCGAGAGTAGCATAGGTATTGCCGTCGAGAGCAATGAACATATTGTTGAAGTCGATGCTTCCTGTGAAAATGCCAAGCGCCGGCATGAAGATATCGTCTACCAGTGATTTGACGATGGATGTAAATGCAGAACCGATGATCATGCCTACCGCAAGATCGATCATATTGCCCTTAACGGCAAACTCCTTGAACTCCTTTAAAAAGCCCATATTAGCCTCCTGTTATATAAGCCGGTGAGTGATTTGCGCCGGCGCATTTATGACGGACTGCAGATGAAGCTGAAAATGATGCTGACTGCGGCATATGCTGATATCCTATACCTGTATCCGCTTCCTGAGCCCGTAAAGTTTCAGACTAATTATAGATAATAAGACCGCAATTTACAATAAATTTACGGCAAAAAGGACAATGTAAAATTTACCTCAAAAATCAAGGCTTAAAAGCATGATTTGGTTGATAATGACAGTTTCATTTAAGCTCTATTGACATTTTAATTTGTAAAAAGTATACATAATTATGAAGAAATAGACATTACTGAATATTGTATGTAAAACATTACGATTTGCCATGATTACGGACTGTACTGTTGGCGCTTTATTTCCGGAATCATGCATATGATCATAAAGCTTCGGATCATCCTGGGGAGGAAGAAGATGAGCGGAATATCTGAGTTTTTCGGATGCAAGGTTTTCGATGACCGCATAATGAAGGCAAGGCTGTCTTCAAGCGTATATAATTCACTGAAAAAAACGATAGATGAAGGAACCAAGCTTGATCTTTCGGTTGCAAATGCCGTGGCTGCGGCCATGCGTGACTGGGCCGTCGAAAACGGCGCCACGCATTTTACACACTGGTTTCAGCCGCTTACAGGCGTCACTGCCGAAAAACATGACAGTTTTATAACTCCCGCGCCGGACGGCGGAGTTATCATGGAGTTTTCCGGCAAGGAGCTCATAAAGGGTGAGTCAGACGCGTCGAGCTTCCCTTCAGGCGGCATCAGGGCGACCTTCGAGGCCAGAGGCTACACAGCCTGGGATCCTACGAGCTATGCCTTCATAAAAGAAAATGTACTCTGCATTCCGACAGCCTTCTGTTCTTTTACAGGTGAGGCCCTCGACAAAAAGACACCGCTGCTCCGTTCCATGGAGACTCTGAGCAGACAGGCGATACGTGTACTCAGGCTCTTTGGAAATGAAGAGGTAAAGCGCGTTATTTCCTCAGCAGGAGCTGAGCAGGAGTATTTCCTTATCGATAAGGATATGTACCTTAAGCGCCCTGATCTGATATTTACCGGACGCACACTGTTCGGCGGCAGACCGCCTAAAGGCCAGGAGATGGACGACCACTATTTCGGTTCGATAAAGCCGAGGGTGGCAGCCTTTATGACAGAACTTAATGATGAGCTCTGGAAGCTCGGAGTGCTTGCCAAAACACAGCACAACGAGGCTGCTCCCGCGCAGCACGAGCTCGCTCCTATATATACGACCACAAACATAGCTACCGACCACAACCAGCTCATGATGGATGTGATGCAGAAGGTAGCCGCAAGACACAATCTGGTATGCCTTCTCCACGAAAAGCCTTTTGAGGGCGTCAACGGCTCAGGCAAGCACAATAACTGGTCCATATCGACCAATACCGGAGTGAATCTGCTTTCACCGGGTGATACGCCTTATGAAAATGCTCAGTTCCTTTTGTTCCTTGTAGCTACCATTAAGGCCGTGGATGAGTATCAGGATCTGCTCAGGGCAACAGTAGCCACTGCCGGAAACGATCACAGGCTCGGCGCAAATGAAGCCCCGCCTGCCGTTATATCGATCTTCCTCGGTGACGAGCTTACAGCAGTGCTTGACGCGCTTGAAAATGATACGCCTTACGAGGGAATAGAGAAATCGGTGATGAAGCTCGGAGTACATGCGCTCCCTAGGTTTGCGCGTGACACGACAGACAGAAACCGCACATCGCCGTTTGCATTTACAGGAAACAAATTCGAGTTCCGCATGGTCGGTTCATCGAGTTCGATCGCGGATGCCAATGTCGTTATCAATACAGCGGTCGCAGAAGTGCTGAGGGGCTTTGCGGATGAACTCGGAGATGCGAACAACTTCACCGAGGCGCTTCATACGCTCATCCAGAGGACCATCAGAGAGCATAAGCGCATCATATTCAACGGAAATGGCTATGATGATGCATGGCTTAAGGAGGCTGAACGCAGGGGACTCGGAAACCATCCTACGACTCCGGACGCGCTTGAAGCTATGCTCGAGCCGAAAAACAAGGAACTTCTGATCAGCCACAAGGTGCTTTCGGATATCGAGATCACATCGAGATATGATATAAAGCTTGAAAACTACGCTAAGACCGTGGCAATAGAGGCAAATACCATGATCGATATGGCCAAGAAGCTTATACTTCCGGGTATAGAGGATTACATTGCAGAGCTTTCGGCAACAGCTTCGGCAAAGACAGCCTTTGATGCTGCGATGGTCAGCCGCTATGAGAAGAAGATGATAAGCAGCCTCTCACAGCTTGTCGACGAGATCGATGAGGCCGCTGAAAAGCTTGAGTGCGCTATGTCTGAGCATGCCGCTCTGGAAAGCTACAGAACTAAGGCCTACGACATCCGCGACAGGATCATCCCGCTGATGAATGCTTTGAGAAAATCAGTAGACGCTGCTGAGGGGATAACAGCAGCAAAGTACTGGCCGATGCCGGTATATGCGGACCTGCTTTTCGGAGTAAGATGATCCGCAGCATAGTCAGAATATACCCCTGACGTAAACACCACAATATATCAATATATATCAATACATCAATATAACTACAGAGGAGAATAAAGATGACAGACCGTTATGAATCACCGCTTTCATCACGTTACGCTTCAGAATATATGCTTCATCTTTTCTCGGCGGATAAGCGCATTCAGACCTGGAGAAGGCTCTGGGTATCGCTTGCAAAGGCTGAGAGCAAGCTTGGACTTCCTATCACACAGGAACAGATAGACGAGCTTGAGGCACATATTGAGGATATCGACTTTGAGATGGCAGCAGCACGTGAAAAGGAAGTACGCCACGATGTTATGGCCCATGTCTATACCTACGGAAAGGTCGCTCCGAGCGCTGCCGGCATTATCCATCTCGGCGCTACAAGCTGCTATGTAACCGATAATGCGGACCTCATCATTTACAGGGATGCTCTCAGGTATTTAAGGACTGAACTTGTAGATGTTATCGCTGCTCTTGCAAAGTTTGCCGATGAGTACAAGTCGGTACCGACCCTCGGCTATACACATTACCAGCCTGCACAGCCTGTTACGGTAGGTAAGAGAGCTACGCTCTGGATTCAGGATCTTGTATCTGACCTCAGTGAGATCGACTATGTGATCAGTACTCTCAAATTCTTCGGAAGCCGCGGAACCACAGGTACTGAAGCAAGCTTTGTAGATCTCTATAACGGAGACACATCAAAGATCGATGAGATGAACCAGATGATCGCAGAGGACTTTGATTTTGAGGAATGCTTTGACGTATCGGGACAGACCTATCCGAGAAAGGTCGACAGCCGTATACTTAATGCGCTGAGTTCTATCGCACAGAGCTGTTACCGTATGGCCAACGACATCCGCCTTCTTCAGCATGACAGGCAGATCGAGGAGCCGTTCGAGAAGAATCAGATCGGTTCATCGGCTATGGCATATAAGAGAAATCCTATGAGATCGGAGCGTATCTGCTCACTCTCAAGGTACCTCATGGTGGATGCGCTTAATGCGCCGCTTACTGCATCGGTTCAGTGGCTTGAGAGAACACTGGATGACTCAGCCAACAGACGTATCAGCATGCCGGAGGGCTTCCTCTGCGCAGATGCCATCCTTCGTCTCGCTAAAAATGTTACCAACGGCATCAGAGTCAACGAGAAGGTCATCGATAAGACGATCCGCGAGTATCTTCCGTTCAGCGCTACCGAAAACATCATGATGGAGGGTGTAAAGCGCGGAGGCGACCGTCAGGAGCTTCATGAGATCATCAGAGAATGCTCAATGGAGGCTACCGCACGCATGAAGAACGGCGAATCCTGCAACCTTCTTGAACTGCTTGCCGCAAGACCTGAGTTCGGTATGACTCTCGAGCAGATGGAAGAGGTCATGGATCCGAAACTTTACATCGGACGCTGCCCTGAGCAGGTTGAAAAATATATAAAGAAGCTTCAGCCGATTATTTCGGCAGCTACTGATAATGAGGTAGAGATCAACATCTGATGATGTGATCCGCGCCATAGTTATATATTCGGGAGCATTTACATGGAAAAGATACTTGTACTTGACTTTGGCGGACAGTACAATCAGTTGATTGCGAGAAGAGTCCGTGACCAGCATGTGTATGCTGAAATACGTTCCTACAGAAAAATAAGCATTGATCAGATAAAGGCCGAAGGCTATAAGGGCATCATTTTTACAGGCGGACCAAACAGCGTTTACGATGAAAAGTCTCCGCATTACGATCCTGCGCTGCTTGACGCGGGTATTCCTATACTGGGTATCTGCTACGGACACCAGCTTATGGCATGGATGGCAGGCGGTGAGATCGCAAGCGCCGGTTCAATAAGCGAGTATGGCATGGTCGAATTTACACATAAGGACAGCCTGCTTTTTAAGGATATTCCTGAAAAGAGCATCTGCTGGATGAGCCATACAGATTATGTAAAAAAAGCTCCTGAGGGCTTTGAGATTACAGCTGTTACCGCAAACTGCCCATGCGCTGCCATGAGCTGCGCAGCCAAGAAGCTCTATGCGGTCCAGTTCCATCCTGAGGTTACGCATACACAGTATGGTCATCAGGTGCTGCACAACTTCCTTTTTGAGATATGCGGCTGCAGCGCCGACTGGAAGATGGATGACTACTGCAAGACATCCATAGAGGCTATCAGAAAAAAGGTTGGAGACGGAAAGGTGCTGCTTGCGCTTTCAGGCGGTGTTGACTCCTCCGTATGCGCAGCTCTCCTTGCTGAAGCTGTCGGAAATCAGCTTACCTGCGTATTCGTTGATCACGGTATGATGAGAAAGAACGAGGGCGATGAGGTTCAGGCTGCATTCTCCAAGTGGGATATCAATTTCATCCGCGTTGACGCTGAGCAGCGTTTCCTTAATAAGCTGAGCGGAGTTTCGGAGCCTGAGAGAAAACGTAAGATCATAGGCGAGGAGTTTATCCGCGTATTTGAAGAGGAAGGAAAGAAGATCGGCACTGTGGATTATCTCGCGCAGGGAACCATCTATCCTGATGTCGTTGAGTCGGGTGAGGGCGAAGCAGCAACTATCAAGAGCCATCACAATGTCGGCGGACTTCCGGACTATGTTGATTTCAAGGAGATCATAGAACCGCTTCGTACACTGTTTAAGGATGAAGTAAGACAGCTTGGACGCGAGCTCGGACTTCCTGAGTATCTTGTAAGCCGCCAGCCGTTCCCGGGTCCGGGACTTGCGATCCGTGTTATAGGAGAGATCACAAAGGAAAAGCTGGATCTTCTGAGAGATGCCGACGCTATCTTCCGCGAGGAGATAGATGCCTGGGAAGGCAGAAATGCCGCAAACCAGTATTTTGCAGTGCTCACAAATGCCCGTTCCGTAGGAGTTATGGGAGATGCCAGAACATACGGCTATACAATAGCGCTCAGATCTGTTACAACTGACGATTTCATGACAGCAGACTGGACACGCATCCCGTTTGAGATTCTTGCAAGGGTTGGAACCCGTATCCCTAATGAAGTAAAGGGAGTAAGCAGAGTAGTTTATGATATCACATCAAAGCCGCCTGCAACAGTAGAGTGGGAATAGGAGCGAGTAACGAGCCAAGCCGGTGTAGAATATATAAAAAGAGTGCGGACAACATGCTTGCATGATTGGACGCGCTCTTTTTACATATTCATACATGGTTCGGCGACAGACGGACCGTGCGCGTCCTCCGGACGCAGCACCGGCACCAGGTAGCTTACAGGATAATCAGTATAATATAAAACAACAGATAAACAAGAAAGCAACAGAGATAATTTTTGCGTTATTTTCTGTTGCTTTTTCTTTTGTATTTGAAGAACGTCTTTAAAATCTGCGCCGCCGACAAGTACCGCTGCATCCCCAAAATGTTCTGCAGCTTCAAGCTTCAGATAGCCGAATTGAACCTAACAGGTGCATTTTATTGACAGAAAGCACCTGTTAGCATATAATAAAGAAAAAACGGAGGTGACTAATATGGCACAGGCCACTTTTAGCGTAAGAATGGATGAA
>R11__coassemble_516_pt1 | contig 25246 bp, 7 predicted proteins | sample R11__metabat2_high_PE_001 | metagenome-assembled genome bin R11 | reverse complement strand
GAAGAAGGGCAGGAAAAGAAAGAAGAGGAAGAAAAGGAAGAGCAGAAGCAGGGAGAAGGACAAAAGAAGAAAGAAAAGGAAGAGCAGGAAGATCCGCTGCTGAAGGATCCGCAGCTGCAGATAAATGTCGGTGGAGATTCCGATGAAGATTCTGACGAAGACCTGGATGAAGACCTGGATGAAGAATTCGGTGAAGAGCTGAAGATAAAAGGAAATCTGCTTGGCCCGCAGCAGCCGAGGAATACGCTTAAGATCCTGCAGGATGCCTTTGATGAAACCGCAAAGGAATTTGATCTGCAGGGAGAGAAGCGCGTCAGTCTGGATCAGGGCAGCAAAGCTAAACTGGATGCCAATGTTAAGCCGGCGCAGGAGACCGGACTTGCGTCAGTATTCCGTTTTCTGTGGAAACGAAGCACCAGAAAGCGTATCGGCTTTATATATACAGCGAAAGATCACGATGATTTTATCAGGGAATTGCAAAGCAGAAGCAAAAGGCAGCAGCTGCTGATCTTTTACCTGATCGAAAGGGAACACGCTTCGCAGCCATCTATGGAGGATATCTATCTGTCTCAGGGCTATATACCGAATGCGGGTACATTCGAAGATGCATTCAAAAAAAGCAGATTTCGTATTACTACATTATTTACCGGTAAACGCGAAAAGTGGGGAAATCTGGGCAAGGCGCTGGCCTTTGCCGATGCTCCGGAAACAGTCCGTCAGCTGCAGCTGGTCAGCCAGCTGGAAGCAGAAGGGGATGATGACCTTGGCGATTCGGATAGCAATGTAATGAAAGACGGCATAGGTGACGGTATACAGTCTCATGGCATTTCCGATGATGAAGTGAAGAAGCTGTTTTCATCACAGCCGGATGGCAATGACCCGATGTCAGACATAAGCAAGTACAGAAAGCTGCAGAATGATTACAGCACGAATCTTGCGAATATTCACAGTTCGTTGAAAAGAGCGCTGAGGCTGATTACTCAGCTGGAGGATCCGAACGCTGCAAACAAATCGGAGATGGTGGAATCACTGCGGATTGCGTTCGGCGAAATCGGAAGGATAAGCCGTAATTTGTCCGATAAAGCCAGTGAGATTGCCGAATTTCAGAAAAAGATACTGGAGAAGGCGAAACCGGGTCAGGATGAAGCTCTCCTTATGGCTATGCTCGGAGACGGTTCATCCCGGGAGTCCTGGGGAAAAAGCGGTGAACAGATCGGCAAGGGAACAGGCAATTTCAGTGCCGGTGTTAAGGAATTCAATACGCATTATAAGCAGCTGACAGACGCGGCACTGAAATCGATCAGCGCGTTTACACTGCAGCCGGCGGTATGGGATAAGCTTTCGGAATATTTCAAGGATAATCTGTTCCGGGGATCAAGCTGGGGCGGCAAGGGTTCGATGTCTTCGGATAAGCTTTCAACGGGAGCAACGGTTGCTCCGTGGCTGGGTTCGATCGGTCTTATCATGTCTGCAATCGGCTTTGGTATCAGCTGCGCGAATTTTCATAATGAGAAGGAGTACCTGACTGATACGGAAAAATCGATGGAACGGCTGGCGCTGGCAGACACCGGTATCCGGCTTATCTCTACGACCGGAAGTATGCTCTTTAAAACGCTGAACCAGACGTTAAAGGCCTTTCATTCCACTGCAGTCGAATCTGCTGTGTCGGTTGCAGGCGCGGTAACCTCTGTGATCACAATCGCAACATCTACCGCAGGAGCGGTTCACGCATACAAAAAGAAAGCTGCTACCGAGGCGCTGCAGGAACGCCTGAAAAACTGGACGCCTGCGGAACGTACGACCAGTATGCTGGCGGATACGGACAGTGCAATTGGGCTTCTGAGGGGTGCAGTAAAAATCTACCTGAGCGAGAATGCGAAGGAAGCAGGCAAGGAGGGCGGATCTGATTCGGAGTCTTTGCAGATCAAAAAATGCCGTGATGATTATGAGGATATAAAGAACGTAATTGACAGCACAGACAAGGAGAAGCTGCAGTTATATGGCGAAGGCCATGAAAAACTTGGAGAACGGCTGCCTTTGCTTATTCATAGACTGATGACTCTTGCAAATCATCTGAAAAAAACGACTGCTCAGGATTTCAGGGATCCGTCCGATCGTATACTGCCTATCAGGGATCAGAATGATTTATCAGATCATAGCGGACAGGAAGCCGGAAAGGACAGGAGGAGAGAAGAACCTGCATTTGAAAGTAAAAACCTGAAATCGGCAGAGGCAGACCTTAATAAGGCGCTGGAACTGCTGGAACTATGGGAAAGCGCTGCGAATGCAGCATTCGAAACCGAAAAGAAAAAAAAGGAGACAGAGCTCGAGCAGCAGGCACAGCTCAGGCAGCAGGCAGAGCGGCATCCGGGACAGCCCGGAAGTACATCCATGCTGATCCCGGCTCCGGAAGGAGATCAACAGGTATCTGCTGCGAAAAAGCAGCTTCAGCAGAGGATGCAGCAGAAGCTGCAGGAATCAAACCGCAGCTTTTACGAAAAGGCCGGGCCGGAGATGAGCAAATTCATCCAGGACGCCGTTGATATAAATACCGAAGCCGGAAACACGCTGACTGCCATGGAGAACTACCAATTTAAATGGTATAACCGGCAGAAAAACATTGATAAAATCAAAAGCGGACTTAGAACTCAGCGTGACTGCTACGGTGAACTCACAGAACAGCATAATGCATCTACTGTGCGGGCTGCGAAGCGTGTCATGATGCTGAAAGACAAAAGTGTCGCCAATATGCCGTCGGAAATGCTCTCTGTCATGGACGAACTCCATGGAGTCATGTCGAAGTATGTGATCATGGCTGCTGAACTGCGCAGACTCGCAGGAATCGTAAACGGCAGTAAACGGCTGATATCTGCTGCGGAAAATTTTGAAAGAGATGTGCGAAAATTCCTGACTGATGAAAATAAGCTTACGCTTCGTTACAGGACCGAGGAAAATGCACTTAAAAAAGCTTCCGCTCCGGAAGAAAAGGGCAGCAAAAACAAGGAAGTCGGCGCGAAATCAAAAAGGGAAAAACATATGCTTTCCATGACTGCCAGCAGCATGCAGAGAAACTACCGGCTGGATTTCGGTTATAAAACGGAGGATGCCGTTTCAGAAGGAGCCTTTCTTACGCTGACTTTGTTTTCCGGAGGCACTTTGCTGGTGATCCTGCCATGGGTAAAGCTGATCGAGCGCGGTATCCGCGAACTGTCAAAGAACGCTGATGTCCGTGATGTAAAACGCAGGCTTCTGGATGAGTATATCCATTTTGATGAGATCTACAGAAAGTACGAATACAGTCCGGAAATAAAGAGCAATCCTAACATGCGCAAACTGAGCCGCGACCAGGCCGCCGATATGATCCGCTCCTACGCTGCGGCAAGGCTGGGCTGGCCAAGTATTTCCTCCTGCTACAGCTATATAACAAGTGAACTGGCGGAATATATTTACGAACGGGCCTTCTTTACAGCAGACCACCATAAGATACTGGCAAAGGAGCAGAACAGGTATTTTTATCAGACGAAAATGTACCGGGATGTGATCGGTATCCTGGGGCTGGAGCTTGTTTATCCGAGTCGGGATAACGAGGAACCAAGGCCGCCGAAGGAGATGATCGCAAGGAAGCTTGCGGTCAAAGGCTGATGCATCATTGCTGCATAAAACCGGGATCTGCCCGCCGAGAGTCTGCTTAAGCGAGTTTAGCGGTCATTCGATGGGCTTAACGCACATAAAAACAGGCATCCTTTTTTCAAGGACGCCTGTTTTTTACTGCTGCCTTATGATCTGACCGTGCCCGTGCAGGGTATGGCATATCCGGCAGAAAATTGTGTATTATCGCTGCCCCTTATCATATGGGATACCTTCCGCCTTCGGCGCTCTGGAATTGCCGGAGAAGATCGCCAGTACTATCAGAGAGATGATATACGGAAGCATATTGTAGAAGGTACTTGGGATATGCAGGGAAGCCAGGAAATCAAAGCCGATGTATACGTTGGACAGAGCGCGGAACATGCCGAACAGCAGGGCTGCCGCTGCAATCAGGCTTGGCTTCCACTGTCCGAAGATCATAACGGCCAGCGCCAGAAAACCGAAGCCGGCAACGCCATTTTCAAACTTCCACTCAGATACGCCGGCAGTAATGTAAAAGATGCCGCTGAGTCCGCCTAAAAAGCCTGAGATAAGCACGCCCGCGTAGCGCATACGGGCAACATTGATGCCGACGGAATCGGCCGCCTGGGGGTGTTCACCGCAGGCGCGAAGACGCAGTCCGAAGCGGGTCTTATACAGAAGAACATTGGCAGCGACCAGAAGGAAGACGGTGATGACAATAAACCAGCTGAGCTGGAAATCACCGATCTGTATAAGGTTAAATGCCTTCTTCTGTTCAATGTATTTGATGGTGGAGGCCACGTTGTTCGGATTTTCAGCCATGTTGATGGCTTTGACAAGTACAGTTGCCGCAGCAGTGCCGAGCAGGTTCATGGCAGTGCCGACCAGAGTCTGGTCCGCTTTAAACGTAATGGCTGCGACGGCAAGCAGGAGGGAGTACAGCATGCCGAATACCGCGCTTCCGAGGATGACTGAAACCAGCATGGCAAAACCCGGAAGACCCGGGAAAAATTTCATCACGAGCGCACCGCCCAGAGCGCCTATGACCATGGTACCTTCAAGGCCGAGATTGATCACTCCTCCATGCTCTGAGAAGCATCCGCCAAGCGCTGCCAGAAGCAGTACGGACGCATAGATCAGTGTATATTGAATCAATAATGCCATGTTTACGCTCCTCCTTTCCTTTTCGCATCCGTGCTTCTGCTGAGACCCCTGTTCATCAGATATTTGAAGAACAGAACGAAACCGCAGAAATAGATGATGATGGATGATATCAGGTCTGATATCTGGGAACAGTAGACCATCTTGTCAACATAAGCGCCGCCGCTGGTGATGTGCTGGATGAAGAATGCCGCAAAGATGCTTCCTATCGGATCAAGTCCTCCGAGGAATGCCGAAGCGATTCCGTTGAAGCCCATCGCCGGAACCGATGTCTGCGCGCAGGACCACTGCTCGATACCGCTCAGATAGAGGAAGGACGCGCCGAGACCTGCCAGAGCTCCGGAGATCATCATTGTAAGTATCATATTCTGTTTTTCCTTCATACCGGCGTATCTGGCGGCATTGACAGAAAGACCGGTCGCTTTCAGCTCGTAACCGAGTTTTGTTTTATCAAGAAGGATCCGGACCAGTACGGCGAAGATCACAGCCAGAGGGATGGCGATCGTGACATATTTATTGCCGGAGAACAGCGCACTGAGTCCAAAAGAAGGGATCAGGGCATCAGGAGCGTTGGTCTTAAGCGCCAGCGTATAAGTGGTGCCGGAATTCTTGACCAGCGTCAGCAGCATGTTGACGGAGTAGAGCGCGATCCAGTTCAGCATGATGCAGGCGATGACCTCATTTACATTAAGATGGGCTTTAAGAGCGCCTGCCAATGCTCCGAGCAGGGCGCCGCTGATCATTGCCGCAATCATGCATACCCACCAGGGAGCGTTAAAATGAATGCCGAGAAAGAGTGCTGCGCCGACGCCGACGGTATACTGTCCCGAAGCTCCTATGTTGAACAGTCCGACCTTATAGGCAAACAGAACGGAGAGCGTGCACATCAGGAGCGGCGCGGTTTTGGCCAGTGTGCTTCCGAAGTATTCCAGCGCGATCTCGGGCCTCGGGAAATACAGGAAATTTTTAAGTATGGAGGTCATGGCTTTCCATGCATTCCGCGGATCAATGAGCAGAAGAACTATATAGCCCGCCAGAAGGCCGAGCAGGATGCAGATCAGAGAGGCGACCAGGGTCTGAAATCCATCATTTCGAAGAATGCTCTTTTTTTCAGTATGTTTATCCATGCATCAGACCTCCTTTCTCTTTGCGCCGGTCATATACAGGCCGAGTTCTTCCACAGTTGTCTTCTTAGGATCAAATTCACCGACCAGCTCACCACCGCAGATAACGAGTATCCTGTCTGAGACATCCATAACCTCATCGAGCTCCAGACTGACGAGAAGCACGCCTTTGCCTTTATCGCGCTCTTTGACGATCTGCTTATGGATAAATTCGATCGCTCCGACATCCACGCCGCGGGTCGGCTGGACTGCGATCAGCAGTGAAGGATCCTTGTCGATCTCACGGGCAATGATCGCCTTCTGCTGGTTTCCTCCGGACATGGAACGGGTAATGGTGGAAGGCCCCTGCCCGGAACGGATATCGTATTGATCGATCAGCTTTTCAGCGTATCCGCGTATGGCATCTTTTTTCAGAAAACCTGCTTTAGTGGTGAATGCGGGCTTGAAGTATGTCTGCAGCACCAGGTTATTCTCAAGTGAATAATCCAGCACCAGGCCGTGCTTGTGGCGGTCCTCCGGAATATGGCTGAGTCCCAGGACAGAGCGCTGACGGATGGAGGACTTTGTGACATCCTGTCCGTTTAGTGTTATCGTACCTGATTTCAGATGCGACAGCCCGGAAAGTCCGTAGATAAGCTCAGTCTGTCCGTTTCCGTCGATACCGGCGATACAGACGATCTCGCCTTCACGGACGGAGAAGGAAACATTTTTAACTGCGTCCTTTTTGCCCGCTTCACCGGCGACGGTCATGCCTTTCACATCCAGGACCACTTTTCCCGGCTTTGCATCAGCTTTATCAACTTTAAAGGAGACATTTCTTCCTACCATCATGGCAGATAGCTTTTCCGGAGTGGTGTCCTTTACCTCCACGGTACCGATATATCTGCCTTTGCGGAGGATCGAACAGCGGTCTGCCACCTCCATGATCTCATTAAGCTTGTGGGTGATGAACAGGATGCTCTTGCCCTCTGCGGCCAGTTTTTTCATGATGTGCATCAGTTCGCCGATCTCCTGCACGGTAAGGACGGCTGTAGGTTCATCAAAGATCAGGATCTCATTATCGCGGTACAGCATCTTAAGGATCTCCGTCCTCTGCTGCATACCGACGGTGATATTCTCGATCAGGGCATCCGGATCAACCTTAAGGTGATATTTTTCAGAGAGCTGCAGGACCTTCTCTCTCGCAGCGTCTTTTTTCAGCAGTCCGCATTTGGTGTCCTCTGCCCCAAGGATAATATTGTCCAGGACGGAGAAACATTCAACCAGCTTAAAATGCTGATGCACCATGCCGATACCAAGAGCGTTGGCATCATTCGGATCGTTGATCGTTACTTTTTTCCCGTCCTTCAGGATCTCCCCCTCCTCCGGCTGGTACAGACCGAACAGTACGCTCATCAGAGTGGATTTACCGGCGCCGTTCTCACCGAGCAGCGCATGGATCTCGCCCTTCTTAAGCTGCAGGGAGATATCATCATTTGCAATGATACCGGGGAAACGCTTGGTAATGTGCAGCATTTCAATTGCATATTCAGACATATCGTTTTCCCTCCCTCTTACCTGATCGTGCCCTCGCGGACATTTATCTCAACAGATACCTCCGGCATTGTATCGATCTCATTGCTTACAGTTACTTCGCCGTCAAAGATATCTGAAACGAGCTGTTCGTAATCCGAGGCATCAAAATCGTCATTCCACTGTGTGGAGTCTTCGGGAAGTCCGACATAGTTTAAGGACATATCCGTTCCGGAAACAAGCCCCAGGTTCTCGATCCGGCCGACATGCTGATCCCAGGTGCCGTCATAGATGATGGAATCGAGCATGGCATTGATGGTGGCTGTCAGATTTTTCATAGCGGAAGTAACAGTCATGCCTTCGCTGTATTCATCAATAACATCTGACTGGTCGGAATCGACACCGATGATCTTTCCTCCGACCTTGGCCGCTGCCTCTGCGGCGGATGTGAAGATTCCGCCTCCGCAGGCAAAGACTATGTCTGTTCTGTTGTGGAACCAGGTATCCATAGCTGCGGTGATCTCCGTAGAACCGTAAAACTGGCCGCCGTAGGCATAGTCGATCGTTACCTCGTCTGTGACGCCAAGCTCTTTCGCCGCTGCGTCAATGCCCTGGATATAGCCGTAGCCATAGCGCATGACACCCGGTACGGCCTGACCGCCCAGGAAGCCGAGATGGCGGTAGCCCAGCTGTACGGCCGTGTACCCTGCCAGATAGCCCGGGATCGCTTCCTGATAGATCGCGCAGTAGGTATTTCCCGTGTTATAGTAGTCGGCCGGATCGTAGGCATCCGGGTTATCATAATATCTGCTTCCCACTGCGGCGGAGCAGATGTCGCCGCCGCTCAGATCCAGAGAAATAAATTTGATATCCGGATATTTCGGAGAGCATTCGATCAATGTGCCGGCGAAAACATAACCCGGCATAACGATAATGTTATAACCCTCTGCAACGACTATATCCACCATGGCGACCCTTGCGTAATCCGTATCACCGTCCGGTTTTTTATAAGTAAAATCAATGTTGTGCGCCTGACAGTAATCCCTGCAGGACTCGTAGGTCATCTGGTTAAAGGACTGGTCCGTGATATCGCCTGAATCAGTGATCATGCACACTCGGTACGCGGAGCTTCCGGTGTTCTCGGTCTCGACAGAGGAGCTGCATCCGGTAAAAGCGATTGCTGAAAATGCTGAAAGCGCGAGGACGAGTACCTGAAGAAGGAATGTACCCTTTCCGAAAAATCTCATATGCCTTTTCCTTTCTTCTCCTGAATATACAGTTATCATACAACACTGTCTGCTGAAAATAAAACTGAAAATGAGCAATCATTTTTATCAAAAGCATGGACAGCGCCATGATTGACATTGAACCTTATTGGGATTACCATAAGTATGGGTTATCAGCTGATATGCGGAAAGAAAATAAAATTATAACCTATTGACCACAGCAGGTATTGAAATATATGAGGCTCTATAAAAGACGTTCTGCGGAAAGCAGAGAAAAAAGTGAACAGGGACCGATTTCGGAACTCAGCAGGCAGCAGACCGGCATATCCGGTCAGACCGGCCTGAATGCTCAGGAGGGCGCCGGTGGAGAGGATATACCGGGCAGCCAGGCGGGCATCAGCAACCAGACCGGCGTTGATATGCTTGACGGAGATGATGAAAACGAAGCTGCGGGCGCGGCTGCCATGGGAGGCGGCAGCGCTGCTTTTGCTGCGATCAAGGCGGAACTTCAGGAAAGGTCGGGAGTTGATCTTTCCGATGTCAGCATTCATACAGATTCCGAAAAACCCGGCGAGATAGGCGCTTATGCCTACACAAAGGGGAAAGACATATATATCGCGCCCGGACAGGAGGAGCTTGCCGGGCACGAGCTTACACACGCTGTGCAGCAGAAGCAGGGCAAGGTCGATGCAGATGCTATGGTCGGCGGTGAGGAGGCAAACCTGTCGGAGGAACTCGAGAAGGATGCCGATGATCTGGAAGTCGAGCAGGCGCCCGAAGTTTATACGGATGCTGATGACGCGGTTATCCAGGGTAAATTCAAGATGTCCAACGGCCAGATAGTCAAGGAACACTTTACGGCAAAATTCCGCTTTGCCATAGCCCAAAAATTCTATAAAGAGATCAGTGTATTCACCAAGCCGCTGCGAAATGATGTCGGACTTAAGAGGGAACTGACGCGCCTTTTAGACGCCAATACCAGCTATACACAGGCAGCTGAGGAGCTGCAGGCTGTTGTAGACAACGTTGTTAACAGTAAGGTAAAAGAGATCCTCGATGTTTTGGAAAAAGACAACAGGATTTATACAGGACAGGAAGCGGTAAAGAAGCTGCATGCGGAGATATTCCGTGAATTTATGGTAAAAAGGACAGTTGCTGCCCATGGCGGAGCTGCTTTCAGATTCGGTATTAAGGTTATTGATGATTACCTGGACAAGGTTGCCAAACCTGCCTATGACGAGGAACTCGCTGCAGCGCAGCCGGGCAGCCAGCCCGGCCAGGCGCCGGGTACGGATGCGGGTAAGCAGCCCGGTGGAACAGGTCCGGTGTCCGGAGAAAATACAGGAGCGCAGCCTCCTGAGGGAAGTGTTGATACATCTAATACGATCACAACAGCCAATATATCCACTAATACAAACACAGATAATACAGGCAGCGGCTCTGACAATACCGTTCCGGACATCATAGCGAAGCTTGATGACGAGAAAGACAAGACCAATCCGAACCATACAGTTATTGAAGAGCCTGAGGTACAGATACTTGAATCCGACCGCACGGAAAATGCTAAAGGTGCGGATGGGTTCCTGCGCCCTTATGAGATGACGGCCGGCCGTATTAAGCTGGACAGATTCAATCCCGGAAAAAACAGCACAGTCGGAGCTGTACAGCGTGAGATCGATGGCGCAGCAACCGTATTTGACGCTTTCCGGATACTTACAAAATTTGCCGGGGATGAGGTCAAGGACGGCGAAAAGGGTAAAGACGGAAAAACACCGGGAGACAGACTCAACGAGATGGATCTTCCTACTATGAAGTCTGTCTTCAAGAATATGGCCAGGATGATCTTTGACTATCCTGAGCTTAAAGGCACGCTCGGCATGATGGAGGCGATGGAAAGCCTGAGGTCAAAAGGTACGCTTATGTCTACCCCGACCAAATTTAACCATGATGATAAGCGAAATATAAAGATCAATCCGTCATACTATGAAGATTCCGATGGCGCACAGGTTATTCGTGATGAAGGCGAGGAAAAAGCAAAGGGAATGTACTCATATTTTTCCGTTGCTACATATGACTATGTCGGAAACCATGAGCTCGGCCACATTCTCAATACATTCCTGGCAAATGCAGACGGGCTGGTTAAAGATAATAATGAGAGAAATTCCTCTGCGCAGTCAGGCATGCCTCTGATAGAGGAGGCGATAAAGAGGTCAGGCGATGTGCAGGATATGTCAGTGCTGCGCCGCAATGCCAATGATGTCTACATGCCTGATAAAGAAGACCGGGTAAACCTTATGGAGACTCATGAGGAATGGCTGAAAAGGCAGAGCAGGAAGCCGCTTTATTTCCCAAAGGGCTCTCTTGATGTGAACGACCCGCGGCTTCACAAAAGGGAGATCTCAACCAAATACGGCTTTTCTTCATTTCCGGAGTTTTTCGCGGAAGCATTTGCAGATGTTTACGCCCACGGAGACAGGGCCAGAAAGACCAGTATCGAGCTTGTAAAGCTCTACGATGCAAAAAGAAAAACCGATGCGATGAAAGAGGCTATGGGACTGAAGGAAGCATCCGGTCCCGTAGAAAATCCTGCCAGTGGGGAAGTCTCCGGTGAACAGATTCCGCCGGTAATTTCCGGCGTGCCAAATGTAAACGGAGAAGCTAAGGGACCTGAGCAGATCAAGCAGAATGAGCCGGTCATCAAGCTGAGTGAGCCTGTGGTTGAGCAAAGCCAGCCAAGCAATCCTGTTGCGCAGCCAATCGTGCCCGTTGCGGAGCCGGTGCAGCCGAAGGTACCTGTCACAGGAAGTGCCCAGCAGGGCGAGCCTGTTAAGAAAACAGTCATTCATGACGCTCCTGATATCAGTACAGATACCAGCGCCCTGGATACCGGTGCTCTAAATACAAACATATTAAACAGAGATAATACAATAGTTACCGGCGCCAACGGCAGCGGAAATATCATTGATGGTGAAAATGCCAACGGCGGCAATAATATCAACATCGGAGAAAATGCCAACGGCGGCGATAATACCTTCGGTGACTGGGAGATCCTTGAGAAGGAGGAACTGGATCTTACCCCGAACCTCATAAATAAAAAGACAGGAAAACTGTACCGCCCTTATGATATGCCGGAGGTACAGTTAAATAACGATAAATTCAATCCGGGAAATATAGAGGCGGTTGCCGCAGTTCAGAAAAAGATCGATGATTCAAAATCGGTCTTTGAAGCGTATCAGCATTTGCAGGAATTTGCGGGCTCGAAGCTTACAGAGGATGCCAATAACCGGGAATATGTGGATAAATTGAATTCGTTGCATCTGCATACAATGAAGCAGACGTATAAGCATATGGCAAGAATGGTATTCGATTATCCTGAACTTGCAGGCATGGTTGGAAAGATGCCGGCAGTATTTGCTGGCTCTTATTCTATGGCAGCTGAAACAATGCTTAGGTCACGTGAATACAAGCACAATATAAATGCCAATAGGTGGCTGTTCGGAACAAATCCGATTGCCTGGGTAATACGCGGTATCTGCAATTTGACCCAAAAGCTTGGCATGAATAAAACAACAATAGCCGGAATAGAATACACCGGAACACATGAGTTGGGACATCTTCTTAATCTGTATCTTGTAAGCGGTGATGAAAATCTGGGCAGGCAGCAAGATATGGATTCCGGAAAGAATATCATACCTTTAATTAACAAGGCAATTGAACGTTCGGGCGCAGCTGACATGTCAAAGGCAGAAAAATTTGATTCTGACGGTACACATAAGCAGCCGCGTTATAACTTCCAATTTTTGCCGGATATCACAGCCAGTCATGTAAAGGGAATGTATGACCTTAACAAGCCTGAGCTGAGGAAACAGGAAATATCAAGTCTGTATGGATTGTCACATTACGCTGAATTTTTTGCGGAGGCGTTTGCTGATGTATATGCAAATGGAGAAAATGCGAGAAAGACCAGCAGAGAGATGGTCAGACTCTATGACGAAGAGCGCAGCAAGAAAAATATCCGTGATGTAATGATGACCTTTGAGCAGGATCAGATCGGAAAGAGGATCCAGAATGATGACAGGATCCGCGAGGAAAGAGCGAAACGGACTGCAATCACAGCCAAAGATCAGAAAGCTATTGATGAGCTTAAAAAAGTACTTCCTGCAAAAGATAAGTATGAGACCATGCCTCCGGAGAGAAAGAAAAAGTGGACTGACAACATCGTACGCAAGATGCTGGTCGGCTTGCAAAAGGGGCAGAATGCTGATGATATACTCACAAAATATGGCCTGAATGATCTGAATACGGCTGAAGCACAGGAGATGCTCAATAATCCTGCGTTAATTGATGCAATTCATACCATAGGCAGTACATCGCACCTCTTTAATGAGGATACTGACAGGTTTAAGAAATTTTCATCAGATGTGGATGCAGCGCTGAAAGCGGACGGCATCCCTGTCCCGGTTGTCCAGCCTGTGCAGTCGGGAACTGAGAATGTGCAGCAGCCGGGGGCTTCCGGCTCGGTCATTCAGCCTGTGCAGCCCGAGCAGATAGTACCTCCGCAGCCGGAACAGGTCGTACAGCCACAGCCTGAAAACATCAGCACAAGTACAATAAATACAAGCACTGATAACACAAATGTAAACAGTTCAGGCGCAAACAATATAAGCATAAATAATACAAACAACACAAACGTTAATAATACAGGTGTAAACAATACAAATACAAACACAGATAACACGAACATTATAAGCACATCTACGCATAACAATGCTCCGGGCGGAGAAATGGGAGAAGGCGTACCGGGAGCAGAAGGCGGAGAAAACGGCTCAGGCGTACCGGGAGCAGAAAGCGGACATAGCGTAGAAGGCGGAGCCGGCGGTGAAGCTGAGGACAATCAGCCGGATGTGCCTATACTTGATTCGGATCGGGTACCGAATGCCACCAACAGGGCATACGGTTCTTTCCTGCGCCCTTACGAGATGACTCAGGGACGTCTTAAGCTCAACAGATTCAATCCGGGCAATGTCGACATACTGACAGATATACAGAACAGGATAGATAACGCCACAACTGTATTTGAAGGACTCCAGATACTGACGGAATTTGCAGGCGAAAAGGTCAATGATATATATGACGAAGACAATGAGCTGACTTCGGAAAACATGGCTTTGCTGGATCTCGGAACCATGAAAAATGTGTTCAAGACCATGGCCAGGATGGTGCTTGATTACCCTGAGCTTGTCGGCACGCTTGGCGTCATGAAGCTCGTCATGGGAGGCGCGGAAAGCGAATCCACGATGATGTCGACCCCGCGTCACTACGGGCGTGAGGCCAAAAGAGAACTTCAGGTAAATACAAGCTTTTACGGAAATACAGAGAAAGCTGCGCAGAACCGTGCAAAGAGGCTGAAGAAATCCGGTGAGAAGCACCAGTCTTCCGGAGGAATAGGCGTTGAGTATTCGGCAAACCACGAACTGGGGCATATACTTAATACCTTCCTTTCCAATGCATTTGCAGATCCGGAAAATGATGAGGATAAGGCTGCTTTGTCGAGACCGCTTGTAGAGCTTGTCAATGAAGCAATCATGAGATCAGGAGATGCCGGAGATCTCTCCAATGTGCCAAAGTATACTTTTGATACAAACCAGACTCTGCAGTTTAAATCAGGTAAGGAAAAGACCGTACTGCGCCTTAAGGGCATGTTCGATCTTCAGGATCCGCAGCTTCATAAAAATGAGATCTCCACGAACTACGGTTTCTCTGACTATGCCGAATTTTTTGCAGAGGCCTTTAAGGATGTCTATGTCAACGGAGACAATGCCCGAAAGACCAGCATAGAGCTTGTAAAGCTTTACGATGAGAAGCGTAAGGACCCGAGGGTCAAGGCGGTAATGATGCCTAAGGGCGCCGCGGATGTAAAGAAAAGGATCGACGCTACAAATGATGTGATCAGAAAGCGTGAAGACGGAACGATACAGCCGCTTGCTCCGGACGGCGGTATTGATGAGCTTAACCGCATCCTGCCTGACCAGACAACATATGAATCCATCTCGAATGAGCGCAGGGAAGCGCTTTCCGACGGCCTTGTGGCCACAATAAAGGGACATATTGCGAACGGATGCTCGGTAGATGAGATAAGAGCGTACTACGGGCTTACGAACCTTGCCTCCGCAAACACTGTAAGAAGGATGATGAATCCTGTCCTTCGTGATGCCTTAAGAAAGCTTGCAGCTGACGAAACCGTACCGAATCACTGGCTCTACGGACAGCTTTCCGACGATATGGACCAGCAGCTGATCATTAATTCCATGAAGATGGTCACTACGACCCAGGCGCAGAACCTTACGGAATATTTAAAAGCCGGCGATGACAGAAGACAGATGCGGAGCGAATATTCATCGCATCCGATCGCCAAGTCGTTTTTCGGTGACCGCAATGATCACAGATCGACTGCGCACGAGCACATTCCCGAAGGCGGATTTTCCGATGAAATCACCGATAAAAAGACGACCAATCATCTGAGGATTGCCAGGGAAAGCGCAAGGGCGATGTTTAAGACCTTCCTTATGATGCAGCTCGGCAGAATGACGCAGGTAGACAACGGAGCCGACGGCGATACCGAGAACAGCTGGGGACATACTCTTGCCGATGCTTTTGCGCATGGCGGGCGTACCATGGTACATCTCGGAGGCCAGAGCGATCCGGAACATGAAAACGGTGATACCGTGGCAGATTTAATGTCTTCCATGTTTTTCATGCATTCCGAAATAGGAAAGCGTTCTGCGGCAACACATCATATAGTGCGTGATAAAGACGGAAAACTCGTGGAAAAGGGCGGACTGATGACTGCGTTTGGCGGAGGATTTGATTCACAGTGGCATAACTTCGGCATGCCGCTCGCCATAGGAGGAATAGGCAATAAGAGCACCTCGACCAATGTAAGGGAAAACGGCAATGTTGACCGCAAAACCATCGATATCGATAACCGGAACGGGCATCTTTATATTGGTACGCTTGAGGGCGACAGTCAGCATAACGGCGGCATGCTGATAGGCATGGAGACTACAGGACCGTACCGCACAAACGGGTTCGGACGTACCCATACCATGTGGGCAGGCGGATCAAAGATGAAGGCGACCGGATCAACGGAAGCCGGCATACACGGTAAGAAACGCGGCGGAAGACAGCTGCATCTGGAAAATGTTAAAAATGCCGAACTCATAAAGTTCATGCAGAATGCTGATAAGTATTTCGATTCGATCTGGAGAGGCGGACCTGATGGCCTTGAAGAGAGAGGCAGAGGGTATGACGAAGTCCTCAGGAAGCTTACCGGAAAGGTGCTTTCATCAGATGAACTTAAAGGTCTGCTGAAAAATACCATGCACTTCGGCATGGAGGACGAGGAGCTTGACAGGCTGGTGGGAAACGCCAGAAGCAGCGGAGAGAGCCCTGCGGTGGAGGCTCCGGCCAGGGTCAACCCGCTCGAGGGCAAAAAGCTTAATGACCCTAAGACAGAGACAGATCTTGTCAACCCTGAGACCAACAGGCTGTACAGACCTTACGAGTTCTCAAAGGAGCAGATCGAGGACAGTACCTTCAATCCGGGCAAGGCGTCTGTGGTTGAGCAGGTTCAGCGTGATATAGACGCTCAGAACAGCGTATATGACGCATATCAGATACTCGCCGGATTTGCAGGCGGTACACATAAGTATTCAGAGGCGCAGATAAAGGCATTAAACGCCCTTAATCTTATGTATATGAAGCGCGTGTTCAAGCAGATGGCTCGTATGATATATGACTACCCTGAGCTTTCCGGTCTCGTGGATGAGGTTGCCGCAGACTATCAGATGAACAGTGACAAGGATATCATGGCAACAGATGCGGATAAGGATGAAGGACGCGTTACAGGGCACACGATATATATTAATAACGGAATGTTCAGTTCATCGAAGAAATCCGGCGGCTTCAGAAGAGAGAGCGACAGGACACTTCTGGATAAGGAGCGGGATATGCATTCTGCGCCGCTTTATTATTCGGCAAACCATGAGATGGGACACCTTGTCAATACCTTCCTTCGAAGAGCCATGGACCCGAAGCTTAAGAAGGGAAATAATGGGGATTTTGACCGAAGCGTTATACCATATATAAATGAAGCAATCGCAAGGTCGGGGCTTATTAAGGATGTTACAAAGCTTCCCAAATATAATGAAGATGGCACGCATATAGGTAAGGCCGGCGAGACGAAGCATTATGAGGGCATGTATGACCTTTCTGCGGAGGAACTCAACAAAAAGGAAGTAACCAGTCTGTACGGACGTACCCAGTATGCGGAATTTTTTGCAGAAGCCTTTGCGGATGTATATGCGCACGGCAAGGATGCAAAGAAGATAAATATAGAGCTTCTGAAGCTGTATGATGAGCATAAGAACTTCTACAGAAACGAGACCTCCAAAGCTCAAAATGATGAGGAACTGAAGGCGATACAGACCAGGATCAAGGACGATCCGAGAAACAGGCTTCGCCACGGTATGCTTACCGACGAGCAGATAAAGCTTAAGGAAAAATTTGCTAAGCTTAATGAACTGAGAAGGCAGAAGGAAGAAGGAACCTATGTCACGCTTGAGCCTAAGGGCGGTGTGGCAGAGCTGCATGGTCTTCTTGGTAAATGCGCGGATGCAAACGAAATCAAACAGTCCGCCGACAGTCTGACGGAAAAGATAAAAGAGCATATTGAAAACCTGCATACTGCAGAGGAGATCATCAGCTACTATGACTTAGGCAATCTAAATTCAAGAGAAGGCATCAGGATATCAAAGAATCCCGTTATGCTTGAGACTGCCGACAGGATCGCAAAGTATACTGAGCAGACACCGGATTCGCTGAAGAGATTTGAAAAGCTCTCAGAGGATATACATAAGATCGCGGCAGAGCATGCCGACCCGCATGCCTTCTGGCTTTACGATGAAACTCCGGAGGATAAATTCGGCAGCGTACAGGCTTCTGAAAATGTTCCCGGCTTTGAGGGCGGCAATACCATTGATCTTGCTGAGCGCAGGCGCAGAATGATGACACCTGAAGAGGTGCAGGCCGAACAGGCGGAAGCTGAAGCTGGGGTAAAAGCTGCAGCGTCAGGCGGCCCGGGCTTCATTGCGAGAGTATGCAGCAGCACTGCTTCAGCAGGCAAAAAGCTTGTGGATAAGATAGGCGAGTACGGCGGAAGCATAGGCACAGTTCTGGCAAACACCGGTAAAGCTGTAGGCAGTACGGTTGCAGGTCTTGCAGCAGCCGGAACCGAAAAAATAAAGCAGCTTGGCAGCGGGGCGTTAAATCTCGCAAAGAGCGGCATAAACAATGTAAGTGTGTTGGGTTCGGCAGCGGTAGACAGAGTAAAGAAGGGCGTCAGGCTGCTGTTTGGCCAAAAGAGCAGCGGAGCGCCGGACGGCAGTCCTGTGGTTTCCGAAAGCAGCGGTCAGGGCAGCACTGACGGCAGCAGCGCAAACCAGGGAGACACAACGCAGATCATTACCACAGGAACCGGCCAGGGAGATACGAGCCGGATTATTGTAAGTACGACAGGAAATGTGCAGGGAAGTACGGTTCAGAATGGCGGCCCTGTCAGCGGCACAGGCCCGGTAACCGGACCGGATATCTCCACGAGCACACAGCCTCCGCAGCCGGTTACACAGCCGGTGCAGCCTGTCATACAGCCAGTGCAGCCGGTTATACAGCCCGTACAGCCGGTTATACAGCCTGTACAGCCGCAGCCTCCTGTAGTTGACGCGCATAAGGCGAAGGTGGAAAGCATATGTCCGGAAGTAAAACGCGGATATCTGACTGCAGTGGCCCAGTTCGTCAGGGATGCGCTGGACAACGGATCCCAGCAGCTGATAAACATCAGTGAATACATGCAGAATTATCTTGCGGAATCATCAAGCCTTGTGAAGGTGCTTGAGGCGGTGCCGTACGAGAGTATCCCGGAGGGTATCGCGCTGGTTGCAGAGCTTGCGTTCAGGGATTACGGACTTACTGAGGCTGAGATCAGCTCCACACCGCTGCTCAAACAGTTTGCCGACAGCATAAGAAGACCTGACCTGGTCGATGTAACAAGCATCAAGGATATTGTATACAATGTTGGTTCCGGCGCTCACGGTGTTACTGATGAACTTTATCCATCGTACGGACTCGAGGGCTTCAGGGCAGCATTGTCAGGAGATGGAAACCTGCCTAAGCCATGCGCTCCGGGCAGCGGAAAATTCGTCGATGTTACTATGCAGATGCAGCAGGGCGGCGCAAGCTGCTTTGTAGCCGGCGCGGCTGCATTGATAAGAAGCTTTAACGGCAGCAATTTCAGTGAGGACGACCTCCGGGATATCTACGGAGTGAGAAAGGATCCCAACAAGAAGACGCCTCTGCACAATGCGCTCGGACAGGAAAGAGGCTTTGCCCGTGTAAAGAGGGATGTCGACAGCAGTATCGGAAGCAATATCAACGATATTTTCCCGGCTATCAATCTTGCTACAAACGGAGAGGCAGCGCTTGCCGCAAAAACCTGGTTTAAGAGTAAATACAAGGGCAAGAGCAGCGAGGACCCGGCAAGGCAGGGCATCAGACAGGTGATAGAGGAGAGGCTCAGAAAAGGCCAGCCTTTGCTTATGAGATATTATGCGCACGGCTATACCGGGCTTGGCCACTATGTAACTATCTATGCGCTTGCCAATGACGGCTCCGGAGTATTCATAAAGGATTCGGTAAGATCGGCCCACGGTGACAGCGATGATGCCAATGAGTACGACAGAGGCATTTACAGGAGCTGGGAGTGGATAGAGGACAAGGACAGTGTCACTCTCAACTATCTGGTGAATGTAAATGATCCGGAATATGCTGCCATGAAGGGCGCGCATGTTGAAAATAATTCGGTGGTTCCTAATGAGACTCAGGAAAAGAGAGACCAGATGAACCGGGAGATGCAGGCCGGCTGCTTTGAGAAGGGAAGCTTTGATCTGCTTCCGAACCTTCCTCAGAATGCCAATCCGCATGACATGGGCAACTATGACAGATTCAAACATCTTGATTATGCCGATGTATACATTGGAAACGGCGCTGGCGCTCCTACATCCGGAGACATTTTCATCACTCCTAAGAAGCAGCAGGTCATCGGGCAGGCGCCGGGCGGAGCTAACGGTCCGAATATATCCGGCAGCCGGAGCATCCAGAGCAGTCAGGGCAGCTTAGGCGGAACAAACACGTCCGGTGGCTTAAATACTTCCGGAACGTCAAACGGACCGAAGATCTCTGATACATCAGGCGGTCCGAATACCTCAAATGAATCGAATGTGCCGAATACCTCAAACGAGTCCGGTTCATTCCTGAGCAAGCTCTTCGGCAGATTTAAAAAGAAGTCTGCTTAAAGCAGCAGCCTGAGCCAGAGGCTCGGGAAAAAAATAATAAGAGGGACCTGCGGGAAAACATATAAGAGGGACCTGCGGGAAAACATAATAAGAGGAACCTGCGGGAAAATATATAAGAGAAAAACTGCAGGAAAATCATATAAGAGATCCGCGCAGGAAATCTGTATAGGAGATCTGCGCGGAAGTGTCAGGGGAGGGACATTTTCAGAAATGGAGAATTATTTCAGGCTTAAGGAAAACGGTACGAATGTACGTACTGAGGTTATGGCGGGCGTCACGACATTTATGACGATGGCATATATACTTGCCGTAAATCCGTCCATACTTTCAGCTTCCGGCATGGATACGGGCGCAGTCCTGATGTCTACAGCGCTGGCGGCATTTATAGGATGCATGGTGATGGCGCTGGTCGCAAATTATCCTTTTGCGCTTGCGCCGGGGCTTGGACTGAACGCTTATTTTGCCTATACGATCTGCGGAACCATGGGCTACAGCTGGCAGTTTGCGCTGTTTGCCGTTTTTGTCGAGGGAATCGTGTTTATAGTGCTTTCCCTGACAAATGTGCGCGAGGCCATTTTCAATGCTATACCGCTGCAGCTGAAAAAAGGCGTATCCGTAGGTATCGGCCTGTTCTGCGCTTTTATCGGCCTGCAGAATGCCAATCTGGTCGTAGAAGGATCTACGCTGGTTACGGTAGTTGATTTTAAGGAGAATTTTCATACTGTGGGAATCGGCGCGCTGCTTGCGCTGGTCGGCCTTATCATCATTGCCGTGCTGTATGTGCATAAGTTCAGGGGCGCTATGCTGATAGGCATTCTTGCCACCTGGCTTTTAGGCATTCTCTGTCAGCTGACAGGTGTATATCAGGTTTCACAGGAGGCCGGCTTTACGTCACTGCTTCCTTCCTGGACGGATTTCAATATAACGGCTATCGGCAGCACCTTCGGGCAGTGCTTTAACTTTTCACAGATAAGCTTCAGCCCGATAGATTTTATCGTTATTATGTTTTCTTTCCTGTTTGTGGATCTGTTTGACACTCTCGGAACGCTGATCGGCGTAGCCAATAAGGCCAATATGCTTGATGAGAATGGAAAGCTTCCGAGGATCAAGCAGGCTCTTATGGCGGACGCTGTTGCCACATCTGTGGGCGCGGTGCTCGGTACATCGACCACAACGACATTTGTAGAAAGCTCATCCGGTGTTGCCGCGGGCGGAAGGACAGGCCTGGCTTCGGTCGTTACAGGATTTCTGTTCCTGCTTTCCGTATTCCTGGCGCCTGTATTTACGGCTATACCGAGCTTTGCCACGGCTCCGGCGCTTATATTTGTAGGTTTTCTGATGATCAGCGCTGTTACCGAGATAGATTTCAGTGATCTGACCGAAGCAGTGCCGGCTTATCTCTGCCTGCTCTGCATGCCGCTTATGTACAGCATTTCGGAGGGAATTGCCATAGGCATCATTTCCTATACGATCATAAATGCGCTCGCCGGAAAGGCAAAGCAGGTCTCTCCGGTCATGTATGTGCTGTCGGTGCTGTTTGCGCTTAAATATGTTCTGCTTTGATTAAGGAAAGGTGAGAAAACCGGTCAGACTGATAATCTCGGTCTGACCGATATTCTCAGTCTGACCGGTTTTCTCATTTAACGGGAGATGCGATTATGGCTATGAATTCGGGAAAAAATGCGTTGATCACGGCGGCTGCGATGATCGCAGCTGCGGCCTGTGTGTGCGCGGCTGTATATATCGGCAGCGGAAGCTCAGACGGTAACGGAAATGCGGGCGGAGCAGCTTCGGCAGTGCAGGCTCAGGCTGCAGCCGACGGAGGTTCTGCTGCACAGGCAGGTACTGCCGGGACTGACGCAGCAGAGGGAAAGACAGGTTACACGATTCCGGAGGACAAGCTTCCCTCCAGAACATTTAAAGCAGTCATGGAATCTGACAGCGAACTTAAAGGCCTGGTAGAGAAATCCATCTCAGCAGCGGCCGTACTTAATACGGATGAGGAGACCAATCCGGTACGCTCGCTTGACGAGCTTTATGAGTTTCTGGATTATTCGGTCACCTGCATGCCATGGAACATCCTGCCGGATGAACGATATGGAAGCTTTGCCACAAAGTGCGATCAGAGCATACTTTATGTATACTGGCTGCTCGACCAGCCACTTGAGGAACTTAAGGACAGAGACCTGTTCTATCCATCGGTAGAGTATCTTGAGCCGGTCTATGCATGGCTTACCGACTACAACAATACCTGGAAGGACTATCTCGACACAGAGGATTCCTGGAAAGAAGAATATTATCAGATGCTGTTTACAGACCCTACATGGAATCTGGACAAGGGCTGGTATGAGTCGCCTGATAACTGGAAGTCCTTCAATGACTTCTTCGCAAGAAGACTGTCCTCTGATGACGCCAGACCTATTGCCGATCCGGACGATGACAGCGTGGTTATCGCGCCTGCCGATTCACTTCCGCAGGGCACATGGCAGATAAGTGAGGAGGGAACTTTCTATGCGGATCCGATAAAGCGTGAGGACGGCGTAGTTATCAAGGATTCGACCTTCATCAGTGTGGATCAGCTTATCGGAGAGGAAGGCGCTGAATTTGCAGAAAATTTCTATGGCGGAACACTTACACACACTTACCTTAATTATGATGATTATCACAGATATCATTTCCCTGTATCGGGAACTGTAAAGGCTGTATATGTGGTTCCTTATGCAAATGCTGTCGGCGGTGTTGTCTACTGGGATGCTGAGACAGAACTCTATGTGCTTGAGTCCAATTCGCTCTCCTGGCAGAGCTGCGAGACAAGAGGCTGTGTAATAATAGACACCGAAGAATACGGACTTGTTGCTGTTATTCCTGTCGGTATGGGACAGGTGTCCAGTGTTAATTTTGAGGACAGCGTAAAGGTCGGAGCAAAGGTCAAAAAAGGAGATCCGCTCGGATATTTCCTCTTTGGAGGATCTGACTGCGTTATGCTTTTTGAAAAGCAGGCAGGCTTTGAGCTTACCGCCGAGGCGGGCGCAACAGGCGGATATTCTTCAGGCTATGCGCATGTAATGTGCCGGGGTGAGTACGGAAAGCTGCATGGATCTGATTGGACTGCGGCCGCACCTTCAGGCCCGAAGCCCGCAGAAGCAGCTACTGCCAAAGCGAATGCCATGATGTACGACCTGCTGGATTTTGAAGACGAGACCGAAAAGGAGAATGCTCTCCGAGGACTTATCGAAGCTCCCGAGAGCATACAGATCTACAGAGAAGACGGCACGCTTGCCTGGAGCGTGGACGCATTTGATTACGTTGATAAAAATGAAAAGGCTCCCGACACCTTCAATCCGAGCCTGTGGAGAAATACCCTCTACAACAGCTACGCAGGACTTTTTGAAGTGTGCGATGGCATTTACCAGGTCCGCGGCTATGACATGTCGAACATGACCTTTATACGTTCTGACAGCGGATGGATAGTTTTTGACGTGCTCATGGGCACAGAGGACGCGGCAGAGGCCCTGAAGCTCATGGAGTCGCATTTCGGTAAGATCGATATAAAGGCCGTGCTGTACAGCCACAGCCATATTGACCATTATGGAGGAGCTGAGGGCATCATGAGCAGGGAGGATGCCGCAGACAGCAGTCTTTCACTTAAAGACCAGCTGGCTTCGGGAAAGATAGCGGTGCTTGCGCCGGAGGGCTTCCTGCAGCATGCTGTTTCTGAAAATATCTATGCCGGAACGGCTATGAGCCGCAGAGCGCAGTACCAGTACGGCTCACTGCTGGATAAGGGCACAGAGGGCGGATCTGCGATCGGTATCGGACTCGGACAGTCAAGAGGAAGTGTTTCTCTTATAGCTCCGACCTATGAGATCTGCGGAAACGAGAAGCTTACTATAGACGGAGTTGATATCGAGTTCCAGCTCACACCGGGCACAGAGGCGCCGGCCGAAATGAATGCATATTTCCCGCAGTACAAGGCTCTCTGGATGGCTGAAAACTGCACCGGAACGATGCACAACCTCTACACACTAAGAGGCGCTGCAGTAAGAGACGGAAGCGCCTGGGCCAAGTACATTCTCGAGGCTGAGCAGACATTTGCAGATAAGACTGATGTCGTATTCCAGAGCCATAACTGGCCGCATTGGGGAACAGACACCATAAAGAAATATCTTGAGGATACAGCCTCGGTTTACAAGTTTATCAATGACCAGACACTTCACTATATCAATCTCGGCTATACTGCCAATGAGATCGCCGATATGATCGAGCTCCCCGAGGAGCTTGAAAAGGTATGGTACACGAGACAGTATTACGGTACGCTTAAGCACAATGCGAAGGCTGTTTACCAGAAGTACATGGGCTGGTATGACGCCAATCCTGTTGATCTTGACCCGCTCACGCCAACTGAAACAGCTTCAAAGCTGGTGGAGTATCTCGGAGATACCGAAGCTGTGCTTGAAAAGGCCCGTAAGGATTTTGAAAACGGCGAGTATCAGTGGGTAGCCCAGATAACCAGGGAACTTGTATACGCCGACCCGTCTGATCAGGCAGCTAGAGAACTCTGCGCAGATGCGCTGGAGCAGCTCGGCTACCAGGCGGAAAGCGGAACCTGGAGAAGCGCGTATCTCATGGGCGCATATGAGCTTAGAAACGGCAATCAGGCTGCAAATGTGATCGGCAGTACGGGCCTCAACAATATGATGCAGGCCATGACCATGGATATGCTGCTCGACTATATTGCCATACGTACCGATGCGCTTGAGGCTCAGAAGGATGATGTGAAGATAAATCTGATCATCACCGATACAGATGAGAAGTTCTATGTGGAGCGCAGAAACGGCGTGCTGTTAAGCTACAGCGGTGAAAACAGGGACGGGGCTGAACTGACTGTTACCTGCAAAAAGCTTCAGCTCCTGGCGCTGCTCATAGGGAACAATACCATTAAGCCCGAACAGCTTAATGGAGACAGCGAAGCGCTTACAAGACTCTTTAAGTACTGCTCCGTATTTACACCGGCCTTCAACATCATAGAGCCGTAAGGAGAGTAACCGCATCGAAGCAGCTGAACGGATCGGCTGCAGGCGCTGCTCACTCAAACGGGGCTTATGAGAATCCCGGTCAGACTGAGAATCCCCGGGACAGGGGGGTTGTAGGGCGGGCCCGGGGTTTGAGTGGGGCGGGAAATTTAAAAAAAACCGAGGGAAATTAT
>R11__coassemble_503_pt1 | contig 25556 bp, 36 predicted proteins | sample R11__metabat2_high_PE_001 | metagenome-assembled genome bin R11 | reverse complement strand
CGACCGGAGTGTTCACTGAGGACATGGAGGAGTGCTACGATAAGGAAACGGCGGCTCTTGTAAGGAAGGGCATCAACCCTATAGGCTTCACGGGGCTTATCTTAAGCGTTACCAATGAAGAATCAGTGGCTATCAATTCCAATCCGGAGCCAAAGGTGATTATTTCTGCTTCCGGCATGTGCGACGCCGGACGTATCAGGCACCATATCAAGCACAATCTCTGGAGACCTGAGTGCTCGATCGTATTCGCAGGCTATCAGGCTGAGGGAACGCTCGGCAGAGTTCTGCAGGACGGCGAGGTGGAATCGGTCAAGCTGTTCGGCGAGGAAATAAAGGTGGCTGCGCATATTGAAACTATGGGCGGTATGAGCTCCCATGCTGACGTGCATGGACTTCTGGAGTGGGCAAAGGCCTTTGTGACTCCGGGCAGGCAGTATTTCCTGGTGCATGGCGATGATGACTCTATGGAAAATCTCTCCGCCCTCATTGAGGAGGAGACAGGCTGCAGTGTGGAATGCCCGTTCAGCGGTTCGGTATTCGATCTCAGCAAAGGCGAGTTCATTTACAGGGCGGAGCCTGTACTTGTTCAGAAGAAGACGGCTATCGAGATCAGGAATGATTCCGTTAAGAGAGATCTTGACAATGCTCTTGACAAGCTTAAGAGCATCGCGGATGAAAACAAGGTCGGAACCAATAAGGATATGCGCCGCCTGACCGAAGACATACTGAGGCTGGTAAACAAGTGGACCGACAGAGTATTCTGATCTGAAATGCAGGCCGTAAGGCCTGCTGCGAATGCTCCTTACGCCTTCTGAATAGTTTAAATGCAGGCCTGATTAATTCTGATTGATTTTACCGCAGTATTTTGCAGCAGACAGGCAGAGACAGAACTGTGCAGAACAGATGTATAGAACAGAAGGCTGAAGCGGGAAAACACATTATTGACATAAGCATTAAAAAAAGCTAAAATATCTTGGTATTATTGTGTCCTGCAGGCATGGGTATGCCTGTTTATATGGATCATACAGATTCTATCAGCGCCGCAGGGCGCGGGTGTTGCTATACACATATACTGTCCGGAGCGGTTGATGCCGGACATACGATATATAAGTTATAGTGCACATTGACAATTTCATACCAAGGAGGTCAGAGATGATTGTTCTCGCCATTGTGATCGGTCTGGTTATAGTGGCTGCAGCTGCGATCATTGCTTTTAATGCGGGCAAAAATACCGCCACCAAGAGCTATGAAGCAAAGATCGGGTCTGCGGAAACAAGAGCCAGAGGGATCATCGATGATGCTGTGAAAACAGCTGAAACAAAGAAGAGAGAAGCACTCCTTGAAGCTAAAGAAGAAGCTCTTAAAAACAAAAATGAGTTTGAAAAAGAGCAGCGTGAGAGACGCCGTGAACTGCAGCAGCAGGAGCAGCGTATCCTGAAGAAGGAGGAAAATGCCGACCGTCTTCAGAACGAGCTTCAGAAAAAGGAGAAGGAACTAAACCAGAGGGAAAGCAGCCTGAACAAGAAGAATGAAGAGATTGAGAAGCTTCATGAGCAGAAGGTTGCCGAGCTTGAGAGGATATCGGGACTTACAGCCGAGCAGGCCAAGGATGAGCTGCTCGTATCGGTAAAGGATGATATAAAGCACGATACCGCCAAGATCATTAAGGAATATGACAATATCGCGCGCGAAGAGTGCGAGAAGAAGGCCAGGGACTACATTACCACAGCTATTCAGAGATGCGCTGCGGACCATGTTGCAGAGACCACAGTATCTGTAGTCCAGCTTCCTAACGATGAGATGAAGGGACGCATCATAGGAAGAGAAGGAAGAAATATAAGGACCCTTGAGACACTTACAGGCATAGAGCTTATTATTGACGATACACCGGAGGCAGTAGTACTTTCCGGATTTGATCCTGTAAGAAGAGAGATTGCCAGAGTTGCTCTTGAGAAACTCATACTTGACGGACGTATCCATCCGGCACGTATCGAGGAGTCCGTTGAGCACGCCAAGAAGGAAGTCGAGAATAAGATCCGCGAAGAAGGAGAGGCAGCAGTGCTTGAGTGCAGAGTCCATGGACTCAATCCTGAGCTTGTCAAGCTTCTCGGCCGTATGCATTACAGAACATCCTACGGACAGAACGGACTTAAGCATAGCATAGAGGTTTCACAGCTTTCGGGACTGCTTGCGGCAGAGCTTGGATATGACGTCAAGCTGGCAAAGAGAGCTGGACTTCTGCATGATATAGGCAAGGCAGTAGACCATGAGCAGGAGGGAACACATGTTTCACTCGGCGCAGAGCTCTGCAGAAAGTATAAGGAGCCTGCTGTAGTTATAAATGCAGTAGAGGCCCACCATGGAGACGTGCCTGTTACCAATCCTATATCATTTATCGTTGCTGCGGCAGATGCCATATCGGCATCCAGACCGGGAGCAAGAAGGGATTCGCTTGAGACTTATACCCAGAGACTTAAGCAGCTTGAGGAGATCACCAATTCCTACAAGGGAGTTGAGAAGTCATTTGCGGTACAGGCAGGACGCGAAGTGCGCATAATGGTCATTCCTGAGGTGGTAAGTGAGGACGATATGGTCGTTCTTTCAAGAGATGTTGCAAAGAGGATCGAAGATGAGATGACCTATCCGGGTCAGATAAAGGTCAATGTTATCAGAGAGACCAGAGCAACGGCAACAGCAAAATAATCACAGATATAGCCCGGGGAGACCCGGGCTAAAATTATCATGTGATATCAGGGCGCCGGTCAGGCGCCGACCGGATCGAAGCACAAATGTGGGAGCGCGAGGTGCGGAACAATCAGTAATAGCTCAAAAATGCACTTTTGACCCCCAGCATCATATATATGTATTTAAGGGAGACATATATGTATCAGATAGATTTCAGCAAACCATGCCATGTTCATTTCATAGGTATAGGCGGCATAAGCATGTCCGGACTGGCGGAAATACTTATTACAGCCGGTTTTAAGGTAAGCGGCTCGGATGCCCATGAGAGCGAGCTGACAGATCACCTTGCAAATATGGGCGCGGAGATAAGCATCGGGCAGCGCGCGGAAAATATCGGGCAGCCGGATGTCGTAGTGTATACAGCTGCTATCAGACCGGACAATCCGGAATATGCCGAGGCTGTGAGAAAGGGCATACCGATGATGCCGAGGGCGGACCTTCTCGGAGAACTTATGCTTAACTACCGCCAGTCTGTAAATGTCTCAGGTACCCACGGAAAGACCACGACCACATCCATGATCACCGAGATACTGCTTGCAGCTGAGGCTGATCCCACAGTTACCGTAGGCGGCATACTGGACTCGATCGGGGGCAATATAAGGGTCGGAGGACCGGATGTATTTGTAGCTGAGGCCTGCGAGTACACAAACAGCTTCTTAAGCTTCTTCCCGACTGTATCCATAGTGCTTAATGTCGAAGCCGACCACCTGGATTTCTTTAAGGATATAGATGATATCAGGAACAGCTTCAGAAAATTCATCATGAGGCTTCCTCAGGATGAAAAGGGCTTCCTGATCATAAACGGACGCATAAAGGATCTTGATTTCTTTACTGACGGACTTGGCTGCAGCTATGTTACATACGGCATAGGGGACGGATTTGATTACTGCGCGAAGGATATAAGCTTTAATGAGACCGCCCAGCCTGAGTATACTCTTGTGGTCAATGGCGAAGAGTGCGGAAGGATCGCGCTTGGCGTAAGAGGTGAGCACAATGTTGAAAATTCACTGGCTGCCATCGCAGCGGCTGACCGTCTGGGCATAGACCGCAGCTTTACGGTAAGCGCGCTTAAAGCATTTACAGGAACGAGGAGAAGATTTGAATACAAGGGAAGCTGCAACGGATTTACTGTGATAGATGACTATGCGCACCATCCGCAGGAGATAACGGCAACGCTTAAGGCGGCTCTTATGTATCCTCATAAAAAGCTCGTCGTAGCTTTTCAGCCGCATACCTACTCAAGAACGGCGGCGCTTCTTCCGGAATTCGCCAAAGCTCTTTCAGCTGCGGACAGAGTAATACTTGCCGATATTTATGCAGCCAGAGAGAAAAACACCTATGGTATTTCTTCGGAGGATCTCGGCAGGGAGATAATCAGACTCGGAACGGAAGCTGATTATTTCGGCAGCTTTGATGAAATCAGAAAAAATATTCTTGAGACACTGGAACCGGGTGATTTGTTGATAACTATGGGCGCCGGAAACATTGTAGATATTGGAAATCAGCTCGTTCAGTGAGAGTTATCAACATTATCCACAAGGTTTTTGTGAATTATGTAAATCTCGGGTGTGGATAAGCAAAAACGCGGATTTGCTTGGTTTTAAGCGATTGTTAACAATTCATCAACATTATCCACAAAGAAATTATGGAAACCTCGGAACTATTCCATTTTGAAATGCCTTATGTTATCATCTGATTACAGAAAAAGAGGTAACATATGAATTATTCAGATGCTTTCAAAATTGATGCCACGCTGGTTGCAAACGAGTTCCTGGACAACTACATGCCCAGGGCAAACGGCGACTACGTCAAGGTTTATCTATATATTTTAAAGAACGGTGTTAATGGTATAGACGTCGGAACCATTGCAGATAATCTTCTGCTTACAGAGGGCGATGTGCGACGTGCGCTTAAGTACTGGGAGAAAGAGGGCATACTTACCATAGGAAATCCTTCTCCGGCGTCCACTGACAGTGTATCGGGTATGCCGTCAGCACTGGGAGACCGGACCGGTACGCAGAACAGCGTCGGACAGGAGACCGGGAAAGCTGCGCAGCTTACTCAGCCTGACAGCAGGAACGGCCGCGTTCAGGAGCCCGGCACTCAGACTGCCGGCGGGTATGACGCCGATCAGAAGCAGAGCGTTCTTTCGGAAAGCGCGGAAAATGCGGCAGCAGAGGCTTCACAGAATGAACAGCTTTCGGGTACTGCGCAGGCAGCGCAGTCCGCTGATGAAGCAGAGGACATCCGCGGAAGATATAAGACAGCTGCCGGAAAAGAGGCACTCAACAGGCTTTCCGCCGATGCGGAGTTCGAGCAGCTCCTGCGTATAGTGCAGAAGTACCTTTCCAAGATACTGAACGACAGCGAACAGCAGGTATTTGCATATCTTTACGATGGGCTGCACCTTCCGTGCGATGTACTTGATTATCTTGTCGATTACTGTGTGCAGCACGGGCATTCCAGTATCAGATACATTGAAAAGGTTGGACTGGACTGGGCAACGCTTAACATACGCGATGTTGAGACCGCTAAGAGCCGGACAAGAGAGTTTGACAGTACGGCTGAGCGCTCGGCAAAGAAGAAAACCGTTAAAAAGGACCAGAAGGGTGTCAGCAGAAACACAGACTATGATTCGCTGATACTTGAGCAGGTCATCAGAAAGATGAAATAATGTCCCTGACAAGAGAACAGTACAATCATATAATGCGCATCATCAATGACAGGCATATGTCTGCCGTGAGTGCCGCAGAGGAGAAGCAGGAAGAGATCTACGGACGGATTCCTGCTCTCAGGCGTTTAAATGCCGATATTACAAAGCTGCATGTTTCACGCGCGTCGGCCATGCTTAAAGGCGATAAAGCGGCTGAAGAGACTGCTGAAGCGGACATTGAAAGGCTGCTTTCCGAAAAGAGCAGACTGATGAGTGAAAACGGCATTACTCCGGACATGGTCCTTCCTAAGTATTTCTGTCAGAGGTGCTCCGATACCGGCTATGTCGGCAACGTCAAATGCGGCTGCATGATAAAGCTTGAGACTGAGCTTATCAATGCGGACTCGGGACTTCCGGATCCGGACAGCTCCTGCGATCTTATGAAGTATGATTTCTCTGTCTTTGACGATGTACAGCCTATCAGGGAACTTTCAGGCAGGGTCAGACTTACCCAGCGCATGTATATGAGGGAGATCATTTTTCCTAAGGCTGTCAGCTTTACTGAGGACTTTGACATAAAAAAGGGTGAGAGCATTTTCATGACAGGACCGGCAGGTTCCGGAAAAACCTATCTTACCAACTGCATTGCCAGGAATCTCATAGAAAAACAGCACTCGGTAGTTTACGCGTGCGCAGGTGAGATGTTCGACAGACTGTATAAGGAAAGCTTTACGCATGACTGCCCTGATGAAGTCAGGCTGGACAATGAAAGGCTGCTGACGGCCGAACTGCTGATCATAGATGATCTCGGTACCGAGTTCCCTTCGGCTTTTTCAAATGCGAGACTTTTTAATATTATTTCGCACAGGCTTGTCAATAAGCTTTCGACTATAATATCTTCCAATCTTTCACTGAACCAGATAAGCTCGGCCTATGGTGAAAGAGTTGCGTCCAGACTTATGGGCGATTATATACTGATGCCTTTCTACGGAAGGGATCTCAGGATAGCTTCAATGTGAGTGAAAACACTCAGCACGTTACGACCACGGAGGAACTGAAATGGCAGATGATAAAATAATCAGCGGGTATGAAGGATTTGACCGGTCAGCGCCTATAGGACAGCTTGGACTTATTGCGGTCAAGGGAACCGAGGAACTGGCAGCCAAAGTGGACAGCTATCTCGTAGACTGGAGAACCAGGAGAGAGACAGAGCACACAGACAACCTGCTTTATGCAGGATACAAAAAGGACAGCTACATAGTTGATGCCGAGTGCATCAGGTTTGGAACCGGAGAGGGAAAGGGAACGATAAAGACCTCTATAAGAGGAAACGATATCTATTTTATCGTTGACGTCACCAACTATTCCTCTACCTACAGGATCGGAGCCATACAGAACCATTATTCGGCAGACGATCATTACCAGGACCTCAAGAGGCTTATTTCCGCTGCTGCGGGAAGCGCAAAGCGTATAAATGTTATCATGCCTTTCCTCTATGAGGGCCGCGTTGACAAGAGAAGCGGAAGAGAGTCACTGGACTGCGCATCCATGCTCCAGGAGCTTACAGACATGGGAGTGAAAAATATCATCACCTTTGATGCGCATGAGCCCAGAGTGCAGAATGCGATACCGCTCAATGATTTTGAAACGATCACTCCGACCTATCAGTATGTGAAAGCTCTGACCGGAAGCTTTGACGATCTGAACTTTGACTCTGAGCATATGATGATCATCAGTCCGGATATCAACGGTATGGCAAGGGCGATCTTCTTCGCTAATATGCTTGGACTCGATATCGGCATGTATTACAGGAGGAGAGATTACTCCCGCATGGTAAACGGGGAGTATGCGGTTGTAGACCTGGAGTTCCTTGGCCCTTCAGTAGAGGGAAAGGACGTCATTATTCTTGATGATATGATCTCTTCCGGAGGAAAGATGCTTGAAGTTGCCAGGGATCTTAAGAAGCTCAAGGCAAGGAGAGTATTCTGCTGCGCGACCTATGGACTGTTCTCCGATGGCGGGGCACGCATACAGTCGGCTGTTGATGCAGGCTATATTGACAAGGTATTTACCACCAACCTTATATATCAGAAGCCGGAGATACTTGAAAAGGAATGGTATGAGAGCGTGGATATGTCAAAGTACATAGCGCTTATCATAGACAGCCTGAACCATGACGGCTCGATCAGCGATATCATTAATCCGGTAGACAGGATCAGCCGTGCACTGGAAAGCTACAGGAACGCTCAGGCGGAAGGGTGATACATTGAGCCGTAATATCCCAAAAATGTTCTTTTGACCCTAATATCATATTACTCATATATTGCAGGAATATCAGTATGTCCGAGGAAAAAGCATTCAAAAATAAGGTTCTGGTATTTAACTTTATTCTTACTATGCTTGTTATTTATGTCCATTCGGTCAATATTGCGCCCGAAGTGCCGTCACAGACGGCACTTTTTGTTTACCGGACCGAAGACCTGCTGAGCAATGTTATCGGTCAGACCGCGGTCCCCGGCTTTTTCATGATAAGCGCGTATCTTTTCTTCAGAAACTGCCCTGAGAGTCCGGGCATAGGCTTCTTTATAAATAAGTATAAAAAGAGAGCGCGTACGCTGCTTGTACCGTATCTGCTTTGGAACGCTCTGTATCTGATTATAAACATAGCTGTCATGCACGCGGAGCTGTCGCCGTCTTCTGTATTAAGCGGGATCTTTTTATACCGTTACAATCCGGTGTTCTGGTATATGCTTCAGCTGCTTATACTGACAGTGCTTACGCCTGCCATATGGCTTTTGCTCAGCAGGAAGCCTGCGGCAGCAGCGGTCTGTCTGCTTATGTACCTGCTTGCCGCAAATTACCGGATACTTCCTTTTCACATTGTAAATGAAGACGCGCTTTTCTATTATTCTCTCGGCGCGGCTGCATCGCTGCACTTGAAAAAATATATAGAAAAAAGCAGCAATCAGCGGGCTGTGTATCCTCTGATTGCTGCTTCTGTACTGCTTATTATATTCGGAAGCTCTTACGATGAACTGAATCTTTATACTGTGATCGGATTAAGGGCTGCGCTTCCGGTGTGGATATTTACATATCTCAGCTTCAATGCCTCATATGGATTCCCTGAGTTTGAGTCTGAAATGCCGGGTTTCCTTAAGATAGGATTTTTTATATATGCGATGCATTTTATGATAGTCCGGGGGCTTATCAGAGTGCTTACCGCAGCGCTTTCAGCTGTGGGTATATCCGCAGACAGCGCTGCCGGAGCGTCAATGCTTCTTATTGAATATCTTCTGCTTCCGGCGACAGCGGCCGTCGTTTCATATGTGATCGCCGAAGTTCTTAAAAGGTACGCTCCGCGTCTGTACGGAATCATTACCGGAGACCGGTGAGACTTATCCGGTGAGATTTATCCGGCGAGGCTTATCCGGTGAGACTTATCCGGTGAGGCTTATCCGATGAGGCTTATCCGGTGAGGCTTATCCGGTATGGCTTATCCGGCGATCCACCTTCCGCAGGCTCCGCAGGGCAGGAATCTGCTGCTGTTTTCGACAGGAATGCCAAGCTCGTCTGCTTCAACACGTCCGCCGCGATTTTCGCGGATGCAGAGATCCAGCATATATGAAAGTACGCCTGGCTGCAGTCCTGTAGTATACGAATTTATAAGGAAGAAAAGAGGCTCATCCGACAAAAGGAGCGAAGTGCGCTCTATAAGTGAATACACTGAATCCTCGATCTTCCAGACCTCACCACCCGGTCCTCTTCCGTAGGAAGGAGGGTCCATGATTATGGCGTCATATCTGTTTCCGCGTCTCAGTTCACGCTCTACGAACTTGGAGCAGTCATCCACAAGCCAGCGTATCGGAGCTTCCGACAGACCTGAGGACTGCGCATTTTCCTTAGCCCAGCTCACCATACCCTTTGATGCGTCAACGTGCGCGACCGAAGCGCCTGCTGCGGCTGCCGCAAGAGTGGCGCCTCCGGTATAGGCGAAAAGATTAAGCACCTTTGGCTGCGCACCTCCGGCTGCGAGCCGTTCCTTTATAGCTGAGGCGCTGAAATCCCAGTTTACGGCCTGCTCGGGGAAAACACCCGTGTGCTTGAACTTGAATGGCTTGAGATTGAAGGTGAGCTCGTCACCACGTTCAGCTTTATTATTATAAGAAGAAACACCTTCGGGAAGCCTGTAATTGATCGACCACTGCTCCGGAAGATCGAAAAACTCCCAGTCGCCGCCGCCCTTCGATGAACGGTGGTAGTGCGCGTTCGGCCTTTTCCAGCCATAGGCTGACTTTCTGCTGTTCCATATTATCTGAGGATCCGGACGGATGAGCGAATAGCTGCCCCAAAGCTCAAGCTTTTCCCCACCTGAAGTATCCAGTACCTTATAGTCTTTCCAGTTATCTGCTGTCCACATAGTTTATAAGTATATCCTTTATCCACTGAATTGCATTTAAAACATCTGAATCATTTTCAACATCATAGCATTCCTTAAAAAATGATTCAATCGGAATGTTGCGCAATGCTTTTTGAATGTTGCTTTGAATGTTGCGTAATGGTTTCGTAATTATTTAGAAAGGTCTTTGATTCTTGTTTAATCATTTTATTGTTGATATACTTTTTCCGTAAGCTCAGTATGGGGCTTAATCCAAATGTTTATTGTTTGATCAGGGGAAGTTTTTTATGAAGAAGTGTATAAAGACGGCACTTATTGCACTTGGCATGGTATCGGTATTTGCCACCGCTGCATATGCTGACGGATGGACAAAAGAAAATAACCAGTGGGTATACTACAATACCAACGGCAATCTGGCGACCAACACCTGGAAGACCGGCAGCGACGGAAGCTATTATTACCTTGGCTACAACGGTGTCATGGTAACAAGCAGTTTCGTAGACGATGAACGCTATGTCGATTCAGACGGCAGGATGGTCACATCTGCCTGGAGACAGATAGACGGCTCCTGGTATTATTTTGATGCCAACGGAAAGCTTACCAAGGATCATTCAAAGCAGATAAACGGCGTATATTACTACTTCGGCGATGACGGCGCTATGAAGACAGGCTGGATAGAGTCCGGCACAGACTATTACTACTGTGATACAGAGAACGGCGCCATGGTCACAAACAACTGGATGCACGGAACACTTCCCGATGATGTAAGCCTCACTGATGATGAAGATATAACGGATTCCGACGGACTTTACTGGTTCTACTTCCTTTCGACCGGCAAGCTCTGCAAGGGCGAGAGCGGATTTAAGGAGCAGACCATCGGAGGAAGCAGATTCGCGTTTGACGAGTACGGACGCATGAGGACGGGCTGGGTAAAGATGAGCTCGACCACTCCGACCATTGCGGGCTATAAGTACTATAACGATAAGACCTCCCTCGGCAGCTACGGCGCAGCGCATACAGGATGGCTTTCCACATATCCGCCGGAGGATGAAGGCATAGGCACAGAGGTCGAGTGGTACTATTTCGACAGCAAGGGAACACCTTACTACGGAAGCGACATTTCCACGGATGACAATGACGAGACTCTCGTTGCAAAGCTTAAGCACATTTCAAGCAACGGAGTAACAAAGACTTACCTGTTCAACCAGTACGGCAACCCTGTATACGGACTCAGAAAGGTCAAGAGATCCAACGGCACGATAACAAGCATGTACTTCGGCACCAAGAATGAGAGCTGCCTGCAGCTTGGAGACAAGAACATCACGGAGGCTGACGGCTCGACCAATACCTTCCTGTTCGACGGAAGCGGCTATGGCTACAATGGAGTTAAGAACAATAAGCTTTACTACATGGGCAAGCTGCAGAAGGCTGTTGACGATACCTACGCATATTACACTGTAGGAGGAACGACCTACCTCGTAGGAAAGGGCGGAACTCTTGTTAAGAACCACAACAAGAACAAGGACAGCGATTCTGTTGAGTACAAGTCCAACGCTTCCGGTATCAGAGACGGCGGCTACGGAACAGTAAGCGATCTGCTTGTTCCTGAGTTCGTGGTAACGGAGGTAAGCTGAGTAAGCTGAACTTATTGTCATTATTGTTAAAAAAACAGCCTGATAATCGGTAAAGCCTACGAAAATGCCTGATCAGGTCTTTGTACCGATAAAAATACAATTTTAAACCTGAAAGATAATGAAAGCGCTTGCACTGCAGGCGCTTTTGTGATATTTTTAAACAGCTGTGGCATGATAGCGTAGATCCGTAAGGTTGCTGCCGAATGCAAAATCATAAGCGTCGGCGGGTTTTTACGGGTAGCGAATGTCAGAAAATCATTGGCGACAAGTCACTGTACCAGAATTTAGCTCCGGTTCAGCCGGAAAGCGGGGTGCAATGTTGTTCTTAAGGATGACACACCCGACAACGTGTACAGTCACCACTTGTCGTACTAACAAAAAGTACGAACTAGGAGGCGACTTTTTTTATGGCAAATCAGATTATGAGAATCACACTCAAGGCTTACGATCATCAGCTTGTAGACCAGTCAGCTGCTAAGATCGTTGAGAGCTGCAAGAAGACAGGCTCAGAGGTCAGCGGACCGGTACCACTTCCTACAAAGAAGGAGATCGTTACCATCCTCCGCGCTGTTCACAAGTATAAGGACAGCCGTGAGCAGTTCGAGCAGAGAACACACAAGAGACTTATCGATGTTATCAATCCGGGTCCTAAGACAATGGAGACACTTCAGAAGCTCGATATGCCTGCAGGCGTTTACATCGACGTTCAGATGAAGAACGAGGCAGACAAGTCCCAGAGATCACCGAGAAAGCAGCTTGTTACAAACCAGTCAAGAAGACCGGCTGCAAAGAAGAGACCTGCAGCAAAGAAGCCTGCAGAGAAGAAGACAGAGGAATAATCAGTAATCATATTCCCGGAGCTTCGCAAAGCTTCAACAAAAGAGTCTGACACCGCTTCCGGCTGCATGGCAGCTTAAAGGTAAAGGTGTTGCAATATAGTTAAAGAAAGAACCTTTTCATCGCGGAAGCGATGCGCTGGTCTTTCATGAATGCCGGAAGGCATTCCGCTGTAGATTAAATAAGGAGGACAGTTTAAATGAAGAAAGCGATTCTTGCTACAAAAGTAGGAATGACTCAGATTTTTGCTGAGAGCGGTGAGCTTGTACCTGTTACCGTGCTTCTTGCCGGACCTTGTGTAGTAACACAGGTCAAGACAAAGGAGACTGACGGTTATGATGCAGTTCAGGTTGGATTCTCTGATACCAGAGAAAAGCTTGTCAACAAGCCTGCAAAGGGTGTGTTCGACAAGGCAGGTGTTTCAGTCAAGAAGTACCTCAGAGAGTTCAGATTTGACAATGCTTCAGAGTACAGTGTCAAGGATGAGATCAAGGCTGATATCTTTGAGGCAGGCGACAAGGTTGACGCTACTGCTATTACAAAGGGTAAAGGCTTCCAGGGTGCTGTCAAGAGATTAGGCCAGCACAGAGGACCTATGAAGCACGGTTCCAAATTCCATCGCCATCAGGGTTCAAACGGACCTGCAACCACACCGGGACGCGTTACACCGGGTAAGGGTATGCCGGGACATATGGGATCAGTTCAGAGAACTATCCAGAACCTTGAAGTAATCAGAGTTGATGCTGAGAACAATCTTCTTCTGGTAAAGGGCTCGGTTCCAGGACCGAAGAAGTCCCTTATCACCATCAAGGAGACTGCTAAGGTATCAAAGTGATCAGGCAGACAGAAAGGAGGAAGACCAAATGGCAAATGTAGCTGTATATAATATGCAGGGAGCTGAAATCGACAAGATCGAGCTTAACGATGCCGTATTCGGCGTTGAAGTAAACGAGAATCTTGTACATATGGCAGTTGTTGCCCAGCTCGCTAATATGCGTCAGGGCACACAGAAGGCTAAGACACGTTCTGAAGTTTCAGGCGGCGGAAGAAAGCCTTGGAGACAGAAGGGCACCGGCCATGCAAGACAGGGATCTACCAGAGCTCCTCAGTGGAAGGGCGGCGGAGTAGTATTCGCGCCTGTACCAAGAGATTATTCAGTATCCATGAATAAGAAGGAGAAGAGAGCAGCCCTTAAGTCAGCTCTTACAAGCAGAGTTCAGGAGAACAAGCTTATCGTTATCGACGAGCTCAAGTTTGACGCTATAAAGACAAAGAACATGGTAAATGTACTTAAGGCATTCAGCCTTGAAAAGGCACTTATCGTTCTTGATTCAGTAGATGAGAATGTTATCGTTTCCGCAAGAAACATTGCCGGCATCAAGACAACTCAGGTCAATGCAATAAATGTTTATGACATTCTTAAGTACCAGACAGTCGTTGCTACAAAGGCAGCTGTTTCAAAGATTGAGGAGGTTTACGCATAATGGCAGCAATAGCATACTATGATGTAATCCTTAAGCCGGTAGTATCCGAGGCTTCAATGAATGCCATGGCAGATAAGAAGTACACCTTCCTTGTATCTCCTGAGGCTAACAAGTCACAGATAAAGGAAGCTGTAGAGAAAATGTTCCCAGGCACAAAGGTTGAGTCTGTTAATACAATGAACAAACCTGGCAAGGACAAAAGACGCGGCATGGTTATCGGAAAGACAGCCAAGACCAAGAAAGCCATCGTAACTCTTACCGAGGATTCCAAGGCAATAGAGATATTCGAGGGACTTTAATTTAAATATGCAGAAGGAACTGCGAAAAAAAACTAAAAGGAGATAATAGGTCATGGGTATAAAGACATACAAACCATATACACCATCAAGAAGACAGATGACCGGTTCTGATTTCTCGGAAATCACAAAGACAACTCCGGAAAGGTCACTGCTTGCCGGCAAGAAGAAGACAGCCGGACGCAATAATACCGGAAAGATCACCGTCAGACAGCACGGCGGCGGAAACCGTCAGAAGTACAGAATCATCGACTTCAAGAGAAATTCCAAGGACGGCATTCCTGCAAAGGTAATCGGTATCGAGTACGATCCGAACAGAACAGCTAACATCGCTCTTATCTGCTACGCAGACGGCGATAAGGCATATATCCTTGCTCCTCAGGGACTTACAGACGGCATGACCGTTATGAGCGGCGAGCAGGCCGAGGCAAGAGTAGGCAACTGCCTTCCTCTTTCACTCATTCCTGTAGGCGCTAACATCCATAACATCGAGCTTCTTCCGGGCAAGGGCGGCCAGATGGTAAGATCTGCCGGAAACTCAGCACAGCTTATGGCTAAGGAAGGCAAGTATGCAACTCTCAGACTTCCTTCAGGCGAGATGCGTATGGTTCCGATCGAGTGCCGCGCAACTATCGGCGTTATCGGAAACGGCGAGCACAACCTTATCAACTATGGTAAGGCAGGCCGTAAGAGACATATGGGCATCAGACCTTCAGTCCGCGGTTCAGTCATGAACCCTAACGACCATCCACACGGTGGTGGTGAGGGACGCGCTCCTATCGGACGTCCGGGTCCATGCACACCATGGGGCAAGCCTGCTCTTGGACTTAAGACCAGAAAGAAGAAAAAGAATTCTAACAAGCTTATCATCAGAAGACGTAATGGTAGAGCTATTAAGTAAGGGAAGGAGGATAAGAGATTATGTCACATCGTTCATTGAAAAAAGGACCATTCGCAGATGCTTCTCTTCTTAAGAAAGTAGATGCTATGAATGCTTCAGGCCAGAAATCTGTCATCAAGACATGGTCACGCCGCTCCACTATCTTCCCACAGATGGTTGGTTTCACCATTGCTGTCCATGATGGAAGAAAGCATATTCCGGTATACGTTACAGAGGATATGGTAGGACATAAGTTAGGTGAGTTCGTTGCTACAAGAACCTTCAAGGGTCATGGCAAGGACGAGAAGAAGACAGGCGTAAGATAATAGCGAAAGGAGGATAATTCTACTATGGCAAAAGGACATAGATCACAAATCAAGAGAGATAGAAATGCCGTTAAGGATACCCGCCCAAGCGCAAAGCTTTCTTACGCAAGGGTTTCAGTACAGAAGGCAAACTTCGTACTTGACGCTATCAGAGGCAAGGATCTTAACACAGCAATCGGTATTGTAACCTACAATCCAAGATATGCTTCAACTCTTATAAAGAAGCTGCTGGAGTCAGCTGCTGCAAATGCTGAAAACAATAACCTTATGGATCGCAAGAACCTTTACGTAGCTGCATGCTATGCTAACCAGGGCCCGACCATGAAGCGTATTCATCCAAGAGCACAGGGCAGAGCTTACCGCATTTTAAAGCGCACCAGCCACATTACCGTCGTATTAGACGAGAAGAAGTAAGAGGAGGACATCATGGGACAGAAAGTTAATCCACACGGATTGAGAGTCGGTGTTATTAAAGACTGGGATTCCAGATGGTACGCCGAGGGCAAAGACTTTTCTGACAATCTTGTAGAAGATTACAACATCAGAAAATTTCTTAAGAAAAAGCTTGAGCCTGCAGGAATCTCCAAGATTGAACTTGAGAGAACTCTTGACAGAGTAAGAGTGATCATCTATACAGCTAAGCCGGGCGTTGTTATCGGTAAGGGCGGAGCTGAGATCGAGAAGCTTAAGACAGAGATCCAGAAGTATACAGCAAAGAAGCTCCTTGTTGATATCAAGGAGATCAAGAGACCTGACAGAGATGCTCAGCTCGTTGCAGAGAACATCGCTCAGCAGCTTGAGAACCGTGTATCATTCAGACGTGCTATCAAGCAGGCTATGTCAAGAACAATGAAGGCAGGAGCTCTTGGTATCAAGGCAGCTGTTTCAGGAAGACTTGCAGGAGCAGATATTGCGAGAAGCGAGTTCTATTCAGAAGGCACTATTCCTCTTCAGACACTCAGAGCTGATATCGACTATGGCTTTGCCGAGGCTGACACAACCTACGGAAAGCTCGGTATCAAGGTATGGATCTACAAGGGTGAGGTGCTTCCTCAGAGAAAAAAGGAAGGGAGCGATAAATAATCATGTTAATGCCAAAGAGAACAAAATATCGTAAGCAGCAGCGTGGTTCCATGAAGGGCAAAGCCGGAAGAGGCAATGTTATTGCATACGGCGAGTATGGCCTTGTCGCTACTGAATCCTGCTGGCTTAAAGCAAACCAGATAGAAGCAGCCCGTGTTGCCATGACACGTTATATCAAGCGTGGCGGCCAGGTATGGATCAAGGTATTCCCGGATAAGCCTGTAACAAGCAAGCCTATCGGAGTACGTATGGGATCAGGAAAGGGCGCTGTAGAGTTTTATGTAGCTGTAGTTAAGCCGGGCCGTGTGCTCTTTGAGATCGCAGGCGTACCGGAGGAGACAGCAAGAGAGGCACTTCGTCTTGCAATGCACAAGCTTCCTATGGGATGCAAGATAGCTTCAAAGGCAGATCTGGAAGGCGGTGAAGCATAATGAAAAGTAAGAAATATATCGAAGAGCTGACAGCTAAGGATGTTAAGGCACTTAATGAGGATCTTGTTGCAGCTAAGAAAGAGCTCTTCAGCCTTAGATTACAGAATGCTACAAACCAGCTTGACAATACTGCAAAGATCACTGAGGTCCGCAAGAACATTGCAAGGATCCAGACAGTCATCACAGCTAAGCAGAAAGCAGAATAACCGAGAGAAAGGAGAACATAGACCGTGGAAAGAAATCTTAGAAAAACACGTACCGGTAAGGTGGTCAGCAATAAGATGGACAAGACCATAACTGTTGCTATTGAGAACCATGTTAAGCATCCTTTAATCGGTAAGATCGTTAAAAAGACCTACACTCTCAAGGCTCATGACGAAAACAACGAGTGCAATGAGGGCGATACAGTAGAAGTTATGGAGACCAGACCTCTTTCAAAGACAAAGAGATGGAGACTGGTCAGAATAATTGAAAAGGCCAGATAAGGAGAAAGGAGTACATAATGGTACAGCAGGAAACCAGACTTAAGGTTGCCGACAATACCGGTGCTAAGGAACTCCTTTGCATCCGTGTAATGGGCGGCTCAACCAGAAGATATGCACGTATCGGCGATGTTATCGTTGCCAGTGTAAAAGATGCAACCCCTGGCGGAATTGTCAAGAAGGGTGATGTAGTTAAGGCTGTTGTTGTACGTACAGTACAGAAGACCCGCAGAGCCAATGGTTCATACATTCGCTTTGACGACAACGCAGCAGTTATCATCAAGGATGACAAGACACCAAGAGGAACCCGTATTTTCGGACCGGTAGCAAGAGAGCTCCGTGATCATCAGTTCATGAAGATCATTTCACTTGCTCCTGAAGTATTATAAGGAGGCGCCAGCATGAGAAAGATCAAAAAAGATGATATGGTAAGAATCATTGCCGGCAAGGATAAGGGCAAGGACGGAAAGGTTCTTAGCGTAGACCTTGAAGCAAAGAAGGTAATCGTTGAGGGCTGCAACCTTGCAACAAAGCATCAGAAGCCGGATGCTGCTCATCCACAGGGCGGCATCATCCAGAAGGAAAACGCTATCGACATTTCAAATGTTATGCTCCTTGCTGACGGCCAGCCTACAAAGGTCGGCTTCAAGACAGAGAACGGCAAGAAGGTTCGTGTAGCAAAGAAGACCGGTAAGGTTATAGCTTAAGCGAAAGGAGGAAAAAACTGTGGCCAGATTAAAAGAAATCTACAATACAGAGATTAAGGACGCTATGGTAAAGAAGTTCGGTTACAAGAACGTCATGGAGATCCCTAAGCTCGAGAAGATCGTCATCAACATGGGCGTTGGCGAGGCTAAAGAGAATGCCAAGGTTTTGGACTCTGCTGTAAAGGATCTTGAGACAATTTCCGGACAGCACGCTGTACTTACCAAGGCTAGAAAGTCAGTTGCAAACTTCAAAATCCGTGAGGGTATGAACATAGGATGCAAGGTAACACTTCGTGGAGAGAGAATGTACGATTTCGCAGATCGTCTCATCAATCTTTCACTTCCACGTGTACGTGACTTCAGAGGCGTTAACCCTAACGCATTCGACGGCAGAGGAAACTATGCTCTCGGTATCAAAGAGCAGCTCATCTTCCCTGAGATCGAGTACGATAAGGTTGACAAGACAAGAGGCATGGACATCATTTTTGTTACTACTGCTAAGACAGACGAAGAGGCCAGAGAACTGCTCAGACTGTTCAACATGCCTTTCGCTAAATAAGAGAGGAGTTTAAAAGATGGCTAAAACTTCTATGAAACTCAAGCAGCAGCGTCCTGCTAAGTTTTCAACAAGAGCTTATACACGCTGCAGAATCTGCGGAAGACCGCATTCTGTTCTGAGAAAATATGGAATTTGCCGTATCTGCTTCCGTGAGCTTGCTTACAAGGGCGAGATTCCGGGCGTTAAAAAGGCAAGCTGGTAAAGAGAAAGGGGATATCGCACTATGAATATGAGTGATCCTATTGCAGATATGCTTACGAGAATCCGTAATGCAAACATGCGTAAGCATGACACAGTTGATGTACCTTCATCAAAGATGAAGCTCGCCATTGCTGACATCCTTGTTGACGAGGGCTACATCGAGAAGTATGACCTTGTTGATAACGGTAATTTCAAGGATATCCATATCACATTAAAGTATACAGCTGACAAGTCACAGAGAATCATCACAGGACTTAAGCGTATCTCAAAGCCGGGCCTTCGTGTTTACGCAGGCAAGGAAGATATGCCGAAGGTTCTCGGTGGTCTCGGTACAGCTATCGTATCAACCAATGAAGGCGTTATGACCGACAAGGAAGCCCGCAAGAGAGGCGTCGGCGGAGAAGTTATCTGCTTCATCTGGTAATATCTGAAAACGGCTTTATGCCGATAATTTAAGAAGGAGGACATTATGTCACGTATAGGAAGACAGCCGGTAGTTATTCCGGCAGGTGTTACGGTCAAAGTTGAGGCCGGCAACACAGTGACAGTTAAGGGACCTAAGGGTGAGCTTACAAGAAGCTTCGCTCCTGAGCTTACCATCGAAGAGAAGGAAGGAAAGATCTGCGTATCACGTCCTAACGATCTCAAGAGAAACAGAGCTCTTCACGGCCTTACCAGAACACTTATCAACAACATGGTAGTTGGTGTATCAAACGGCTTCGAGAAGGTCCTTGAGATCAACGGTGTTGGTTACAGAGCTGCAAAGCAGGGTAAGACTCTTACACTTAACTTAGGTTATTCACATCCGGTTATCATGGAAGACCCGGCAGGTATTGAGACAGTTTGTGATGGTCAGAACAAGATCATCGTAAAGGGTATCTCAAAGGAGCAGGTCGGACAGTATGCAGCCGAGATCAGAACAAAGAGACCGCCTGAGCCATATAAGGGCAAGGGAATCAAGTATGCTGACGAGAAGATCATTCGCAAGGTCGGCAAGGCTGGTAAGAAGTAATCTAAGGAGAGTATGAGATGATTAGCAAAAAGTCAAAAAGCGAAATTCGCCAGAAGAAGCACGCAAGACTTCGTAATCGTATTTCAGGAACACCTGAGAGACCACGTCTTAGCGTATTCAGAAGCAATAATCATATGTATGCTCAGATTATTGACGACACAGTCGGAAATACTCTCTGCGCTGCATCTACAATGGAGAAGGCAGCCGCTGAGCTCGAGTATACAGACAACACAGAAGCAGCAGAATTTGTAGGAAAGACAATTGCCGAGCGTGCTCTTGAGAAGGGCATCAAGGAAGTTGTATTCGACAGAGGCGGCTTCATCTACCACGGAAAAGTTAAAGCGCTTGCTGATGCAGCACGCGAAGCCGGACTTGAATTCTAAGGGAGGAGAGAGAAATGAGACGTGAAATTATTGATCCGAAATCATTAGAATTAACCGACAAGGTCGTAGCCATCAAGCGTGTATCCAAGACTGTTAAGGGCGGACGTACCATGAGATTCCAGGCACTTGTTGTCGTAGGAGATGAGAACGGACATGTCGGAGCAGGAATTGGAAAGGCAGCCGAAGTACCTGAGGCTATCCGTAAGGGCAAAGAGGCAGCTACAAAGAACATTATCTCTGTAGCACGCGATAAGAATGATTCAGTACCTCATGACTTCCTCGGAGAGTTCGGAAGCGCAAGCGTTCTTCTTAAGAGAGCTCCTGAAGGTACCGGTGTTATCGCAGGCGGCCCTGCACGTGCCGTTATCGAGATGGCAGGAATCAAGAACATCCGTACAAAGGCTCTTGGTTCAAACAACAAGGTAAACTGCGTACTTGCAACTCTTGAAGGCCTTAAGGCTATGAAGACACCTGAGCAGGTTGCTTCACTCAGAGGCAAGACAGTAAGCGAGCTGTACAAATAATAGGAGGAAAAAGAGATGGCAGAAAAATTAAAAGTAACTCTTGTAAAGTCTCCTATCGCCGCAGTACCGAAGAATAAGAAGACTGTTGCAGCATTAGGCCTTCATAAGCTTAACCAGACAAACGAGCTTCCTGACAACCCATGCGTTAGAGGCATGATCCGCCAGGTTGCATACATGGTTAAGGTTGAAGAAGTTTAAGGAGGTTGGCAATGGAATTATCTAACTTAAAGCCTGCAGAGGGCTCTAAACATTCTGATAACTTCAGAAAAGGCCGTGGACATGGTTCAGGAAACGGCAAGACTGCCGGTTACGGACACAAGGGTCAGAAGGCTCGTTCAGGAGCTCCGAGACCTGGTTTCGAAGGCGGTCAGATGCCTCTTTACAGAAGACTTCCTAAGAGAGGCTTCAAGAACAGAAATCGCGTAGAGTTCGCTATTATCAATCTGGATGTTCTTAACAGATTCAATGACGGTGACACAGTAGATGTACAGACACTCATCGATTGCGGCATCATCAAGGATACACTTGGCGGAGTTAAGGTTCTTGGAAACGGTGAGATAACCAAGAAGCTTACAGTTAAGGTAAACGCTTATTCAGAATCAGCTAAGGCTAAAATTGAAGAAATCGGCGGAACCTGCGAGGTAATCTGATATGTGGAAACTTCTGAAGAATGCATGGAAGGTAGTGGAGGTTCGTAAGAAACTCCTCTACACCTTCTTCATACTTGTAGTAATCAGGTTTGGTTCAGCTCTCCCTATTCCGGGTGTAAACACCAGCTATTTCGGAGACCTGATCAATACACTGGGCTCAACTGATGCATTTGGATGGTTCAATGCAATGACCGGAGGATCATTTACTGATCTTTCGATTTTTGCGCTTAGTATTACACCTTACATCACTTCGTCCATCATTATGCAGCTCATGACCATTGCCATACCGCAGCTTGAGCAGATGCAGAAGGAAGGCGAGGACGGACGTAAGAAGATCGCAGAGTATACAAGATACGTGACTGTCGGTCTTGCGCTGCTCGAGTCAGCAGCTATGGCTGTAGGCTTCGGCGGAAGCGGACTTCTGTATCAGTATAACATCTGGAACGTGATCGTCTGCATCGTTACCATGACAACAGGTTCAGCCCTGCTGATGTGGCTCGGCGAGCGTATCACAGAGAATGGTGTCGGAAACGGTATCTCAATAGTACTTCTTTTCAACATCATTTCATCACTTCCTGATGACTTCAATACTCTGTACACAGCATTTATCAGAAATAAAACTGTTGCTGTCGGAGCAGTGCTTGCGATCATAATCGCAGCAATAATCGTTGCTCTCGTTGCTTATTCAGTAGTTCTTGAGGACGCTACAAGAAATATTCCTGTACAGTACACAAGAAAGATGGAAGGCAGAAGGATGGTTGGCGGAACAGGATCCTACATCCCTCTCAAGGTCAACACAGCAGGAGTTATTCCGGTAATCTTTGCTTCTTCACTTATGTCTCTTCCGGTAATCGTTGCCCAGTTCATCACGGTGGACTACTCAACTATCGGCGGAAAGATCTTATACATGCTTAACTCAAGCAGCTGGTGTAATCCGAACTATCCGTGGGCAAGTATAGGTATGATCCTGTATATTGTACTTGTTATTCTGTTTGCATACTTCTATACAAGCATTACCTTCAACCCGCTTGAGGTTGCAAACAATATGAAGAAAAGCGGCGGCTTTATCCCGGGTATCAGACCGGGCAAGCCAACCAGTGACTATCTCAACAACCTTCTTAACTACCTTATATTCATAGGCGCCTGCGGACTGCTCGTTGTGTGCATCGTCCCGATCATTGCCTCAGGAGTATTCGGAGTAGGAAGACTCAGCTTCACAGGAACATCACTTATAATTATCGTAGGCGTTGTTCTTGAAACCATCAAGGATGTAGAGTCACAGCTTATGGTTCGTAACTATAAGGGCTTTTTAAATGACTGATGCAGAGGTTACAGATGAAAATAATCATGCTTGGAGCACCGGGTGCCGGAAAGGGCACCCAGGCGCTTAAGATAGCTGAGGAATACAGCATTCCTCACGTAAGTACCGGCGATATCTTCCGCGAGAATATCAAGAACGGTACAGAGCTTGGAAAAAAGGCAAAAGAGTACATGGATAAGGGCGGTCTCGTTCCCGATGAGGTAACGATCGGCATGCTCCTTGACCGTATCGCACAGGCTGACTGCGCTAACGGTTATGTACTTGACGGCTTCCCAAGAACAATAGTTCAGGCAGAGAGCCTGAAGAAGGCACTTGACGCCAAGGGCGATAAGATAGATTTCGCTGTTGACATCGAGGTTCCGGATGAGGATATCACCTCACGTATGAGCGGCAGAAGATCCTGCCCTAAGTGCGGCGGAACATATCATATCGTTTTCAACAAGCCGGCTAAGGAAGGCATCTGCGATGCCTGCGGAGGCGAACTTGTACAGAGAGCGGACGATAAGCCTGAAACAGTAATTGAAAGACTTAAGACCTATCACGAGCTCACACAGCCGCTTATCGATTTCTACAGAAACGAGGGCGTACTGCTCACGATAGACGGAACTGTTGCTCCGGATAAGGTATTCACAGCGATCAAAGAAGGACTTGATTAATGGTTTCGATAAAGTCGGATCACGAAATTGAACTCATGCGTGAGGCGGGTCTTATACTCGCCAAGGTTCATCTTGAACTTGCAGAGGCTGTCAGGCCGGGTATGACAACTCTTGACATTGACAGGCTCTGCGAGAAGCTGATAAGAGGCTACGGCTGCCTGCCTTCATTTAAAGGCTATGAAGGCTATCCGGCATCCGCCTGTGTATCAGTGAATGAGGAGGTCGTGCACGGTATTCCGTCAAAGCACAGACGCCTCGAGGAAGGTGACATAGTTTCCATAGATACAGGTGTTATATATAAAGGCTGGCAGTCAGATGCGGCCAGGACACATGCAGTCGGTCAGATAAGCGATGAGGCGCAGGCTCTTATAGACCATACAAGAGAGAGCTTCTTCGAGGGCATCAAGGCTGCTGTTGAAGGAAATCATGTCAACGATATCGGCCGCGCGGTCGAGGATTATATCGCTCCTTTCGGATATGGTATAGTCCGTGATCTTGTGGGGCACGGCATCGGAAAGGAAATGCATGAGGACCCTGAGGTACCGAATTTCGCCTGTGCGAGAAGAGGCATAAAGCTCAGAAGAAACATGACTATAGCTGTTGAACCGATGATCAATATGGGTACCTGGGAGGTTGAGGAAACAGGAAACGGCTGGACATTCGTAAGCGCTGATCATAAGTATTCATCTCACTACGAGAATACGATACTTATAACAGACGGGCAGCCGGAGGTCCTCTCACTCACACCTGAAGAAAAAGCAGTTTACGGAGTACGATAACTCAGGAGGGTTGAATGTCAAAGCAGGATGTGATCGAGCTTGAAGGAACAGTAGTTGAGAAGCTTCCCAACGCTATGTTCCAGGTAGAGCTGGAAAACGGCCATCAGGTGCTTGCGCACATAAGCGGCAAGCTCCGCATGAACTACATTAGAATATTGCCGGGTGACAAAGTTACTCTTGAGATGAGTCCATATGATCTTTCCAAAGCGCGTATCATCTGGAGAGAAAAATAATCGCGCAGCCTTAAAAATAAGGCTGTTACAAATGACACGGCAATGCTCGCGGACAAATTTGAAAAATAATTGACAGATTTACGGGTGCTTGTTATAATAGTACGGCAAATCTGTCCGTGAGGCAGAAAGGAGATTAGTAATGAAAGTCAGATCTTCGGTAAAACCTATTTGCGAAAAATGCAAGGTTATCAAAAGAAAGGGTATCGTCAGAATAATCTGCGAGAATCCTAAACACAAACAGAGACAGGGCTAAGAAGGAGGTTAAGCATGGCGCGTATAGCAGGTGTTGATCTTCCAAGAGAGAAGCGTATTGAGTATGGTCTTACCTATATCTACGGTATCGGTGTATCATCATCAAGACGTATACTTGAGGAGGCAGGCGTTGATCCTAACACTCGTGTCAAGGACCTTACTGATGACGAAGTTAAGAAGTTAGCTGAAGTTATCGCTGAAACTCAGGTTGTTGAAGGTGATCTTCGTCGTGAGATCGCTATGAACATCAAGAGACTTCAGGAGATCGGATGCTACAGAGGTATTCGTCACAGAAAGAGTCTTCCGGTGCGTGGACAGAAAACAAAGACAAACGCAAGAACACGCAAGGGTCCTAGAAAGACAGTTGCAAACAAGAAGAAGTAATTTAGGACATGTTGTGATTTGCATGTTTTAAAAACAGTAACCAACAACAAAGAAAGTAGGTTAGTTTAATATGGCAAAGAAAGTGTCAGCAAGCGCTAAAAAGGTAACAAAAAAGCGCATTAAGAAAAACGTTGAACACGGACAGGCACATATCCAGGCATCCTTCAACAATACGATCGTTACATTGACAGATGCTGAGGGCAACGCTCTTTCATGGGCAAGTGCCGGTGGTCTTGGATTTAGAGGTTCAAGGAAATCTACTCCATATGCAGCGCAGATGGCTGCTGAAACTGCTACAAAAGCAGCTTTGGTGCATGGCTTAAAGACAGTAGATGTTATGGTTAAGGGTCCTGGTTCAGGTCGTGAGGCTGCAATCCGTGCTCTTCAGGCAAGCGGATTACAGGTAACCAGTATCAAGGATGTGACTCCGGTTCCACATAACGGATGCCGTCCGCCTAAGCGCAGAAGAGTCTGATTTTGGAGGTTTAAAATGGCAGTAGATAGAGTTCCTGTTCTTAAAAGATGCAGATCCCTTGACCTGGATCCTGTATTTTTAGGAATTGATAAAAAGTCAAATAGAAAATCTCAGAGACAGCAGAGAAAGCTCTCTGAGTACGGCATGCAGCTTCGCGAGAAGCAGAAGGCTAA
>R11__coassemble_355_pt1 | contig 31619 bp, 25 predicted proteins | sample R11__metabat2_high_PE_001 | metagenome-assembled genome bin R11 | reverse complement strand
GTCCGTATTTTTCTAGCTGTCCGTATTTTGTGCGCTGACGGGAATTTGTGCTCTGACCGGAATTTCTGCCCTGACCGGAATTTCTGCCCTGACCGGGATTCTCAACTACGCTTATGAAACCACTTAAACTTGCATTCAGCTATAAACATACGATCTACGCGAGCTATCTCGGGTATATCACACAAGCGGTCGTCAACAATCTGGCGCCGCTTCTTTTTCTGATATTTCAGTATGAGTTCGGTCTTTCGCTGGTGCAGATCACGCTCATAACCACGCTCAATTTCGCAGTCCAGCTCATAGTCGACCTGCTCATGGCCGGAACCGCCGAAAAGATCGGCTACAGACCGCTGATCATCGCAGCGCACATTTTCGCGGCTGCAGGACTTGCGGGGCTTTCAGTATTTCCGTTCATCTTCCCGCAGCCCTACGCCGGCATCATACTCTCAGTCGTACTCTATGCCATCGGCGGCGGTCTGACCGAGGTACTCATATCCCCGATAGTCGAAGCCTGCCCGACCGACAATAAAGCCGCCGTCATGAGCCTGCTGCATTCCTTTTACTGCTGGGGAACCGTTGCCGTTGTCGCGTTCTCGACTCTGTTGCTCGCAGCCATCGGAAAGCAGAACTGGAGACTGCTGCCCGTGCTATGGGCCATACTTCCGGCCGCCAACGCCATCTTTTATGCAAATGTTCCCATCCTTCAGATGAACGAAAACAATGAAGGGATGTCTTTTCGGGAGCTTATCTCGGACAGGCTGGTCTGGGTCTTCTTCATACTGATGCTTGCCGCAGGCGCCTCCGAGCAGGCCATGAGCCAGTGGGCATCGGCATTTGCAGAAAAAGGCCTCGGAATCACAAAAAGCATAGGCGACCTTGCGGGCCCGTGCTTTTTCTCAGTGCTTATGGGATGCTCCAGAACCTTTTACGGAAAGTCCGGAGACAGAATAGACCTCTTAAAATTCATACGCATAAGCTCCGTGCTCTGCATAATTTCCTACCTGATCGCAGTGCTCGCGCCGCATCCGGCCATTTCACTGCTCGGCTGCGGACTCACTGGACTCTCTGTAGGCATCATGTGGCCCGGAGTATTCTCGCTGGCCTCAGCCGGCCTCCCGAAGGGCGGCACAATGATGTTCGCCCTGCTGGCCCTGTGCGGAGACCTCGGCTGCAACTCCGGCCCGACGACTGTCGGTCTGGTGTCAAACCTCTTCTCCGGAAATCTCAGGGCAGGGCTCACGGCAGCTATCGTATTTCCGGTAATGATGCTCGTATTCAGCGGGTTCTGCAGAAAACACAATCTGCAGTAAATTCCTGATATGCTTGATATGCTTGATATGCTTAATATGCTCGATATGCTTGATATCCTGAGAATGCTGAAGGCTGCATGATATTCGCTGAACAAGCCCTTCAGGCTGCTGTCAGGCTTGTTTGAGCAGATATTTGACAGGGCATGGACATGGACAAAATACGAAAGGTATAATTATGAAATCCTGGTTAATATACATAAGCTCCATCGCGATATTCGGAACCGTTGCAATGTTCCGGCGCCTCATACCGCTCTCTTCGTCTGTCATAGCATTTTCAAGAGGCATGATCGGCGCTCTCTTTCTGATCGCTTTTGTCAGGCTGAGCGGTCATAAACCGGCCGGCAGACTAAGCGCAAAAAACATAGCACTGCTGGCATTTACAGGAGCGCTTATAGGCATCAACTGGATACTTCTGTTTGAAGCCTACAACTATACAACGATTGCCGCGGCGACTCTCTGCTACTATATGCAGCCGGTCATAGTTATCATGCTGTCACCGCTTATTTTTAAGGAAAAGCTGACACTTCGGAAGCTGCTTTGCGTTGCCGCCGCGGTGATCGGCATGTGCTTTGTTTCAGGCGCATCTGTATCCTCCATGAGCGGCGCAAAGGGCATCCTGCTTGCGCTCGGCGGAGCCGTACTGTATGCGTCGGTAGTCATCCTGAATAAGAAAATGCCGGATATCGACACCTATGAAAAGACCATTATCGAGCTTGCCGCCGCAGCCTTAGTTCTGCTGCCCTATCTCATACCGACAGGCGGCTTAAGCTTTGCCGGGATCACTGTCAAGGCGGCGCTGCTTCTGCTGACAATGGGGCTGGTGCACACGGGCATAGCCTATGCCATGTACTATGGAAGCCTCAATAATATAAAGGCCCAGACAGCCTCTATGTTCAGCTATCTGGACCCTGTGGTCACACTTATTACATCTGCGGTCTTCTTTCATGAACCCATGACCGCGCTCAGCATCGCCGGCACCGTATTGATACTCGGAAGCGCAGTGATGAGCGAGCTGTAGGCAGACAGGATGCAGCGCGATTGCCTGCCTCCGAACCAATTATGCCTGTCCTATATGGTTCAGCTATGATGTACTTGAGCTGTAGGCAGACAGGCTCAGCAACTGCCTGACTCCGCGGCAGGCCAGCCATCTTTCTGCCAATGCATAATAAACAATACATTGATTCTTCTGACTTTATGCCGCCTTATTTGTTATAATGCTCTGTATATATATAAGGAGCTTCGGAAACAAAACATAAAGGCAGCTGCAGACTGCACGATCCTGCGCAGAGTGCATATCCCGGTCTCTGTGCGGTATAACATCCGAAAAATACATTTTTATGCTTTCAGCAATTTTAATCATTTCAACATTCTTCCTTTGGGGAAGCGCTTATGTAGCCAACCGCTTTGTATCATCTGAGATTTCTCCAATGATGATAGTTACACTGCGCAGCATTATAGCTGCAATCGTTCTTTTTGCAGTCACACGCAAATATAAAGGTGTAACCTACACTAAAGCAGACCATCGCTCATTTTTCATCATCGGCATGCTGGGATATTTTCTCAACATGGTGCTTCTGCAAGTCGGCATAGCGTATACCGGCGCTTCGATCACTTCCCTCATATCGGCGATGGCCCCTGTAACGATCACATTCTTCGCAATAGTGATCCTTAAAGAGCGCTTTACTGTTATAAAAGGCGTATGTCTTATCCTGGTCATAGTCAGCGCATTTGTCATACTTGGCGGGGCAAGCGGTCAGGGTGAAGCCTTCGGTATCATAGCAGGATTTTTGTCGATTATTACCTGGGGCATTGCAACTTCTTTTATCCGCAGGATGAACGGGAAATTCCCACCTATCCTTATAACGGCAAACTCTATGCTCTGCAGCATGGTCTTCTTTATACCTTTCGGCATCATCTGTTCGTTCCGCAGTACTGTTAATGTCAACCTGAAAAGTGTTGCTGTGCTTCTGTATCTCGGAGTCATATGTTCATGCCTCACGCAGTTTTTGTGGAGCTGCTGCTTAAAGCGTATGCAGGCCTCTGTATGCTCCTTATTCTACCCACTCCAGCCTATATTTTCAGCGCTGCTGGGTTTCCTGCTCCTCGGTGAACCACTTAAGAAAAGCTTCTTTGCAGGCCTGGCCATTATGATGGTATCGACTGCGCTGAGTCTGAGGGAAACTATAGTCAAAAAGTTCTGAACGGACAATCTTTATTTTCAATATTCCGATTTTCTGGCATTATCTATTTTATTATCGTCCCTTCTGCTGCTGAGCTTACCATCTTCGCATATTTTGCAAGGCAACCTCTTTTGTGATCCTGCAGCCGTATTCATCCATATTCTCACCGAGAGTCTTTCCTGTCACTGTCATTACATCAGAGTGAAGCAGCGGGCGCAGTTCCACTCAATTATAAAAGTTCATGCTCCCTCATGAACTCCAGCACCTGTTCCCGGCTCTTCACTCCGGTGGTCGCGCCGATAGACATGGTGCATATGGCAGCGCAGGCTGTGGCAAATTTCAGCGCCTCCTCATGCCCGCAGCCATCGGCCCTCGCCGTGATAAATCCCGCCAGGAAATTGTCTCCGGCCCCGGTAGCGTCAACCGCATCTATCCTGTAGGATGGCAGCCTCAGCTTCTCGGAAGCATTTTTAAAGAAGCAGCCCCTCGCGCCGAGCTTGATTATGACATTCTTTATGCCATAGCCAAGGAACACATCAGCAGCTTTTTCAGGATCCGACTCCCCTGTATAATAAAGCGCTTCATCCTCATTCGGCGTAATGTAATCCACCATCGGCAGGCACTCCTTAAGGTCCTCCAGCGTAAGCTTCCTTGCGTTAGGCAGCTTGGTGTCCGCATAAATGGTAAGACCGTGAGACTTTGCCATCTCAAGCACTGCTCTGATGACATCAGGATCATTGAACGGAGCGCGGAACAGTGATCCGAGCGAGACTGCATCCGCATTACTCAGCAGCGGCTCAAGATATTTTTCCGGATGGATATTGTAGGCATGCGCATTACCGGTTATCGACTTTCTGTTTCCGTCACCATCCACAAACATAGTCGTCACAGGTGTACCGGGCTCAGTCCTCATGATCACCGCGGAGGTGTCAGTACCTGCGCACTGCAGCTGATGGCAGATCAGATCGCCGGACGCATCCTCCGCAAGTCCGCAGACGATCTGCACCTTTGCGCCGAGCCTTGCCGCTGTCATGCACTGGTTAAATGCCTCGCCTCCCGGCGCAAGCGTCAGTGATTCCGCATGAAAGCCTCTGCTCGATATCGGCTCCGGATCAAAGCCCTTTATCACACAGTCTATCAGGGCCACGCCTATAACCACTGCATCAAATTTTTTCTCACTCATGTCAGACTCCTTCCGCTGCACACAGCGTTTCATCCATTACAGACTCCTTCCGCTGCACGCAGCGTTTCATCCATTACAGACCCCTTCCGCTGCTCAGCATTTTCATAAAGCTGCCTGCCGCAGGCCGTTTTTCGTATATTTTCCTCAGACTTTTTCTCCCGTTGAACGCTTTTCCTCAGACAGCTGCTTCCGCATTCATCTCACCGCTCTCTGCTGCATCATTCACCGAAATGCTCCCTTGTGAGCTTCACTACCTGTCCCGAAAGCAGCAGCAGCGCGATCAGGTTCGGTATGGCCATAAGTCCGTTAAATGTATCGGCAATATCCCACATAAGTCCCAGGTCGAGCGTAGCTCCGACTATAGACATAAAGGAATAGACAACCAGGAACGGCCTGACGGACCTGCTGCCAAGCAGGAATTCAATGCATCTTGAGCCGTACAGACCCCAGCCGATTATCGTCGAGAACGCAAAGCAGCACATTGCCGCCGCGGTAAAGAGCGATACCCAGCTGCCGTAGGTAAGCGTGAAGCCCGAAATCGTGAGCTCGGCTCCTGCGGCGTCGCCGTATGCGATCTCCGTACCGCTGCACAGAATGACAAGAGCGGTCAGCGTACAGATGACAACAGTATCCATGAATACCTCGAAGATACCGAACATACCCTGGTTTGCCGGCTGGTTATTGTCCGCGCAGGCGTGGGCAATGGAACCGGTACCAAGGCCGGCTTCATTTGAAAAGATGCCTCTTGATACGCCCTTCTTAAGGCTCATGAACATCGAGCCCACTACTCCGCCTGTAAATGCTGCCGGCGAAAATGCTCCTGCGATTATAGAGGCAAGCACAGCCGGTATGCGTCCTATGTGAAGTATCACAACGCCAAGCGCAAGCAGCACATAAAGCACGGCCATGAACGGAACCAGCTTTTCGGTGACCTGGCCTATCCTCTTGATTCCGCCAAGCAGCACCATGGCAACCAGCGCAGCTATAAATATCCCCAGTATAAGATTGAAATTGCCGCTGTGCTCTCCGGCGCCAAAGCTTACAAGAGCAGCATTTATGGAAGCGACGATAGTATTGACCTGAGTCGCGTTTCCGGTGCCGAATACAGTCAGCACTCCGAACAGCGCATAAAGGACCGCCAGCCACATAAAAGGCTTTCCGAGGCCGTTTTTGATGTAGTACATCGGGCCCCCGACATACTCACCCTCGGCATTTTTCTCTCTGTAATGTATGGCAAGCGTTACCTCCGCGTATTTGGTGCACATGCCTAAAAATGCAGAACACCACATCCAGAATACCGCGCCGGGCCCGCCTATGGCTACAGCGCCCGCAACTCCGGCTATATTGCCGGTTCCGACAGTGCCGGCCAGCGCCGTGCACACCGCCTGAAACGGGCTTATCGCGCCGTCTCGGACGTCCGATTTTTCAAATATCTTTCCGATCGGGTTGCGCATGGTCTCCCCAAACCTGCGCACCTGGATGCATCCCGTCCTTACCGTAAGCAGAATGCCTACGCCGATGATGCAGACCATCGCCGGGACTCCCCATATAAAATTGTTCACAATGGAATTGACCGATGCTATTGAATCAAGCATGCACTTCCTCCCCCCTGATCTTGCTTATAATGCCAACAGCTTCGATTGTAGCATATAACACAATTTCCGGTAAAGAGAAAATGATGCTGCCGACAGTGACGCATGGGGGTAATCTGGGTTATCCGTCACATAGGTTACGGATCATTTCTCATTTTTTCTTTTTTGATCCGTAGTTTTTTCGCACGGCCTACGGATCAAATTTCAATTTCTCTTTTTGATCCGTAGTTTTTCCGCACGGCCTACGAATCAAATTTCAGTTTCTCTTTTTGATCCGTAATCAGCGTCAAAAATCTACGAATCATTTTTTGTTTTCTCTATTTGATTCGTAAATGAGAAGATAAGAAGGGAAGAAGAGCTGCAGTTCTCAAATTGTCTCTTGCCCAAGCGCATCCTTTCGGCTATAATACACAGCGGGAATGATGTTCTCCCTCAGCGTTCTGCCCTGCGCAAATGCTCAAACCGCTTAAGGCGCTTTAATAATGTTTAAAATGCATTAATACACTTTCAAAGCTGATGACATCTGCCGTTTTTACCGCGCAGATATTGTCAGCTTTTTTGTGCGTTAAGCCCGGAGAATGACCGCTAAGCTTGCTTAAGCGGGCACTCGATGGGCAAGTACATTAAATGAGAAGATATTTGGACGGTATTCGTTATCGGACTTATAGAGAGGATAGGAAGGAGAAATTAATTTTATGTTAACCAGTATAGCTCTTATACTTCTGATCGGCATGGTACTTGGATGGGTATGTCAGAGACTTAAGCTTCCCAGCCTTATAGGTATGCTCGCGACAGGCATTATACTCGGGCCGTATGTCACAGGTATCCTCGATCCGACTACTACTGCTGCCTCGGCGGATATCCGCAAGATTGCGCTTATTATCATACTGACCAGGGCCGGGCTCAGCCTGGACATATCCGGACTTAAGCGCATCGGACGTCCGGCCGTTATGATGTGCTTCGTGCCAGCAAGTTTTGAGCTTATCGGCATGCTTCTTTTAGCTCCGCGCCTTCTTGGCATTTCCATTCTTGAAGCCGCTGTACTCGGCTCAGTGCTCGCAGCTGTTTCTCCGGCCGTTGTGGTCCCACGTATGGTAAAGCTCACTGAGGAAGGCTACGGAGTCAGAAAAGGCATACCTCAGCTGATACTTGCCGGAGCATCCGTGGATGACGTCTATGTCATCGTACTGTTTTCAACATTTACAGGCATGACGCAGGGACAGGGTGTTTCTGTGATCAGTTTTATCAATATCCCGGTATCGATCATCCTCGGCATAGCCATAGGTCTCGGCCTGGGATTTCTGCTGGCAAAATACTTTGAGCACGTCCACATCCGCGACACAATAAAGGTACTCATTATCCTGAGTATTTCCTTTATACTGGTCAGCATAGAAGACAGCCTGAGCACACCGATCACATTTTCAGCGCTTATAGCGGTAATGTTTATCGGTGTCAGTCTGCAGCGCTACCGCAATGTCGTCGCTGTCAGGCTTTCGCAGAAGTTCAACAAGCTTTGGGTCGGCGCCGAGGTTTTCCTGTTCGTACTTGTTGGTGCAACTGTTAATATCGGCTATCTGGGTCATTCCGGTATCAGTTCTGCCACTGTAATAATCGGAGCTCTGCTGTTCCGTATGGCGGGTGTATTTATCTGTCTCATCGGAAGTGATCTCAATGCAAAGGAACGGCTTTTTACTATGCTTGCCTATACTCCAAAGGCGACTGTTCAGGCGGCTATCGGCGGAATTCCTCTTGCTATGGGACTTGCCTGCGGCGATCTCGTGCTTACCATAGCGGTCCTCGCCATAGTCATAACTGCGCCATGTGGAGCATTTGCAATCGATCTGCTTTATAAGAAATGGCTTGTTTTTGATTGACTGGAGGGGCGGCGAGGGATTAACATACAATAAAACAATTTAACCAGATAACAACAGGAGGCTGGATATGAATATTGAAGAAATGAAATTTAACCCGTTTACTAAGATTGGCAAAGAGTGGGCGCTTGTCAGTTCCGGAAATGCTGAGAAGTCCAATACCATGACTGTCAGCTGGGGCGGTGTCGGTGTGCTCTGGGGAAAAAATGTCGTATACATTTTTATCCGCGAATCAAGATACACCAAGGAATTCATCGACAGCTGCGATACTTTCTCCCTGGCATTCCTTGATGAGAAGTACAGAGACGCTCTTAAGTACTGCGGAGCCAACAGCGGACGCGGTGTTGATGATAAGTGGACCGCAGCCGGACTTACTGCTGCTTTAAAGGATGGTGTTGTTTATCCTGCAGAGGCTAAAGAGGTATTTATCTGCAGAAAGATGGCTGCGATACCTATGCCGGCCGATACATTCATCGACCCTGAGATAGAAGGAAAGTGGTATGGCGACCATGATATGCATACCATGTATGTTGGCGAGATACTCGAGGTAATCGGCTGATACAGCATTAAAAAAACTTCCCTGTACCCGAAGACAGCAGGGAAGTTTTTATTTACTCATTTATTCTGTTGATAAATCTGCCTGTCAATCCGGCTGATCCGGTTAAAGCCGGCAGATCAGCTAAAACAGCATGCAGCAGATAACCGGTTGATTGCGCTGTTGATTTTTGATTACAGATCCTGGTTGATCTCTATCTGCTCACCGCCCGGCGGGGTTTCTTATTATCGCGGCATTATCGTATAGGTCTTTCCGCTAAAGCGCGCAACATCCGTACCGAGGTCATCCGTGACTGAAACCTCGTAGAAGCTCAGAATGCGGCCCGGCTTGATGCACTTGGCCTCCGCGATGAGCTTTGAACCCTTTGCAGGCTTCATGTAGCATATGCTCGCATCTATACCTACTGTGTCGCAATTCTCTCTGTAGCCATTGGAAGCGACCGCCATGGCGAAGTCACAAAGCGTAAACATAGCTCCTCCCATAACAGCGCCGCGGGCATTCATATGCACCGGCTTGAGCTCCAGCTCGCACTTCGCGTAGCAGACATCAGCCGCTGTGATCACTGCTCCTGCAGCCTCAGTGGCAAACTTATCCCCTTCAAATATCTTTCTGATCTCATCAAGTGTATGTACGCACTTTATCTCCATGTTTCCCTCCGGTTAATCTGTTAACTGCTCCCCGTGGCTTAATGTGGCTTAAGCCGGGGCGCTCTCATATTTTGCTCTCATTCCAGCCGGTAGCTTATCTCCAGCCGATTGCCGTCTGCCTTTACATCGGCGCAGGCTCCGGATATGACCGGCATCATCGGCGGAAGGTGTCCGAGGTCCACGTCCATAAGGATCGGCACATTGTACTTTCCGAGTATGCCTGTCACAGCAGTGAAGCGATCCAGCCCCATGCCGTCTGCGTCGATCATCAGCGGCCGTCCGAATATAAAGCCTTTGACATGCTTGAACCAGCCGGCGTTTTCAAGCTGCCAGAGCACTCTGCGGATACTCATAGGTCCGAGCTCACAGGCCTCCATAAACCATATGATGCCGTCATCCGCATACCTCTCGGCAAACTCGCCGACCTTGTCGAACCCGGTTCCGCACAGCATGCTGAGGCAGTCCATACATCCGCCGATAAGTCTTCCTGAAAATGCCGCCTTCACCGCGTTTTCGCTCTCCGCTGAAGAAATTCCATCGTTTCCTGACGCCATAGCCTCAAAAGAAGTTTTGCTGTTTCCCGGCGCCTTACCTGCTGAAGCGGAATCATCGTTTCCGGCTGCAGCCCCTTCCGGCATAAACACCTTCATGGCAAACGGCTCCGTTACATTGTAGCCTGCCAGCAGATCATCCGTTTCCTCAGAGCTGCGCTCCCATTTATCATAATTATGCACGCTGAGCTTATTGCCGGTAAGCAGGTCAAAAGCATCCTGTATGGACTCATGCCACTCCCTCATGCCAAGGCTTCCGGCGCATGGCCCGTATATGGCAGCCGTGTCGCAGAGTGTCGGCAGTGTAAATGTCAGATTGGTATTGTCCGAATACCCCATGTACCACTTCGGCTTTGCCTTCGCAATTGCCTCAAAATCCACAAAAGGAAGATCCTCGCACATGGTCTCACCGCCTCCGCAGGAAATGATCACATCGCTCCTGTCATTGGTGAAGAAATCGTTGATCTCCTCCGCGCACTTTTCAGGTGTATTGCTCTTTCCAAGACCCTTATCCTCATAGCAGTTCGGGCCAAGCACTGTCTTATAGCCCTTATCGCCGAGAACCTTGAGCGTATTTCCGAACAGCGTATGGTATGGTTCAATAACCGCGCCGAAGGATGGCGCTATGAAACCTATCCTGCCGTTATCCTTTAAAAATTCAGGGTATCTCATGAATAACCTCCGAAAATCACAGCTGCATGTTTTTATTTCTCTTTTATTGCCAGATCCGACATGAACATGGCATAGAAATCATCCTGATACGCGAGCGCAGGCGAATTCTCGCCGCCGCCGTTTGTGCTTCTCTTCATAGCGGCATGAAACTCCTCACCGGCATCGACCACATCCATAGGGTAAAGTTCCAGGCCGTATTTTCCGGCAATATTGCAGAAGGCCGAAAGCCTGTCCGGAGCGTCGGCTGATTCCAGAAGCTCCTTACGGAGAGCAACATCTTCAAGCGCAAGCATTTTCAGCTTTTCCAGTTTTTCTATCGTTGTCATACTCACTTCTCCCATATTTTAATATATTTGCAAACTACTGTCTATATCCGGCAGGCAGCTGCTTTGCCCATCAAGTGACAGCTTAAGCACATGAAGGCGCCCCTTGCGGACGCTCAGCGGTCGTTCTCCGGACTTAACGAACAAAAAGAGGCCCGCTCCGAAGAACCGACCTCATTGTCAGATAATTTCCGTTGTATAAGACCTCTCTGCTTACAGCTTTGCGTTGAGCGCCTTAAAGCCCGAGAGGTATCTTCCCGGATTGCCGTCTATATCATATATGCCGCCCTCGGTTATATGCGAATAAACCTGTACATTGTCGATATAGCACTCGTTATCCGCTATGATCCTCAGTGAATCCTTGTACTGGCTCTCAAAGGAAAGCTTGACATTGTTCTCGCCGGCAGTCACATTTACAGTCTGCTCTTTACCGCCAAGTCCTACCGTGAGCTTGACATCGCCATCGGAAATGACCTTGAAGCGTACATTTGACGGCTTGCTGCTTATATATCCCTTCCCTGCCAGACTCTGCACCAGCTGCGCTCCTGCAGAAAGATGCGCCATTTTGCTGCCGTTGTATTCCTCAACTTTAACGCCGCCCTTTCCTACCCAGCTGTCCAGATCCATGCCGAACTCAGGATTATAGATGATATTGTCGGTATAGTCTCTGGAAGCCCAGACAGCGTAGCCTATGGTGGAGGATGCGAAAACGCTTCCCATAGCGCTGAGATAGCTGTTCATGTCGGATTCCTTAACATGCGCGAGATCCTCATAGCCGGGAGTAGTCTCAATATGAAGGAACTGATCTACAAATACAGGCTTTCCTCCGGAGCCTCTGGTTCTGGACAGCTCTGACGAGCCCATGCCCGAAGCCATCGAGGCCGAAAGAACATTTCCTCTTTCATAGCCCATAGCGGCAGAGAGCATGACTGATGAGCAAGGAGCGCTTCCGCATGCAAATGTCGCATCATGCGCGTAGCCTATCCTGCGGCCGTCTATGGTAGTCACAGGATCCTGGTCCAGTCTGCACTCCATGGAAATGCCCGGAAAGACCTCCTGAGTCTCGGCAAGTATGTCATTGAGAAAGCTGTCGTACCACTCATAGACAAGCGCATAGGCTGCGCTGTCTCTGTCCGGAAATGATGGGTCTGCGGCATCCGCGCTGTTTCCGTAGTACTCCTCCAGCTGCTCCTTTGTGTAATGCGCCTTAACATAATCAGTATAGCCTACTGTCTTAGCAAGCTGCTTTGTTTTAGGTCCTGCCGTAAGGTTCGGGATGCTGTCTGCGAAATTCCAGAAATCCTCCCATGTCAGAAAGGCTCCCGCAAAGTTTGCATGCGCTGAAGCCTCACTGTAGACCTTGGCTGCGTAATTTTTCCATGCTGACTTTACAGCGTCATCGTACAGAAGCTTCTGGTATCTTGACAGCACATCGTCGCCCTTGGCATAATCCCAGGTATAGCCCACCCTCAGCACTACGCCAAGTCCGGCATCAGCCGCCTGGTCCATAAGCTGATTGAGTTTATTAAATGACGCTGCGTCATATGTATTTTTGCTCATGGAAGGCTGGAACTGCCTCCAGGGAACCAGCAGCACTATCGTGTTGAAGCCGTCTGCTGCGATCCTCTGAAAATCCTCCGGAGCCTGCGAATGCTCAGCAGTCCAGAAATTAAACTGCCATTCATTGCCAAGATATGTAGCTCCCTTTATCTTTCCGCCTCCGGCAGAAGCCTGAGGCATGGACACAAAGCCGCATAAAAAGCATTCACAGAACAGCATCAATGCAGCGAGCGCTGCGCATATTTTCTTCTTCATAACCATTCCCACATAATCAGCGCTGTCCAGTCTGAATCCGAACGCGCCATATTTTCGTTCAACATATTCCGTGAAAAACTTTAACACAAAACCTGCGAATGTTCTATTGCCCAAAAGTGCAATAACGGCTGATGTCCGGCATCCTTTTAATGCAATATTTATATGTTTTGTCAGTAATCCTCATGCTCGGATAATCCGGTACCGTCCCACGGCTCCGTTCCGTCCTGCAGCCCGGCCCCTTCAAGTAGTTCAGTTCCATCCCGCAGATCATTTCCACCCGTTAATGCCATATCTCCGGCCGGAATCATATCATCGACCGGAACGATATCATTGAGCGGGATCACATCCTGCGGGAGCAGGTCCGCAATGAGCTGCTCCGTGAGCCGGTCAAATGAATGGTAGCTGTCGTAAACATTTTCAGGATAATCCGTAATGACCGCGTCAACATCCATGGCGGCCAGCTCCGTGATCGCGCTGTCCTCATTTACAGTCCAGGCGTAGACCTTCTTCCCCAGGCTGTGCACCCTTTCAAGCATCGTATCATTAATAAATGAATGCTCAACACTGAAGAAATCAGCGCATGGCAGGTCGTAGTAAACTCCTGTGCCGAATGCCACAATAAAGCCGCAGGGTATGCTGCTGTCCAGTTCCTTGACCTTTTCGAGTGCCGCATAGGAGCCGGAGTGGATCATGCACATTTCCTTATAACCGGACTCCTCTATAAGCTTCACGATCTTTTCCGGAAGCTCCGGAGTGTCCGGGCTCATCTTGATCTCTATGAGCAGCTCTATCCTTCCTCCGTACTGCTGCAGGGTCTCTTCAAGCGTAGGTATGTATGCGTCGGGAAATTCGTCATCGTCAAAGCCATAGAGCGCCGGCATGCTGCGTATCACATCATAGTCGAGGTCATATACCGGGCTGTCAGTGCCGGTTGCGTATTTAACATTCGCGTTATGTATGACAACAGGGATGCCGTCGCGTGATTCCCTGACGTCAAGCTCTATAAAATCGGCCTTTTCGCAGTCCAGCGCCATCTTAAAGGCCGGCAGCGTATTTTCAGGCGCCTCGCTTGAATAGCCCTTGTGCGCCCCCACCTTCACATCCGTATAGAACGCTTCCAGATTTACAGGGTCGCTTTCAACGGTAAATACCATAAGCAGGCAGGCAATGGACGGATAAAGGATTATCCCGCAGATTATGATCGGCTTAAGCATCCTGAAGCTGTAGGTCTTTCCCGTTTTAACGGCCTCCTCAGGCAGCTCTGCCTCGATCTTAAGGCCGGCCGCCTCTGCTGCGGCATGGTAATCCACAACCAGGTAGCTGCTTACCGCCATACGCACCAGAACATCAACATATATCCTGAAAAGCGGGGAGAACAGATGAAGCACTGCATAGCGCCCGCATAATTCAAAGGTCTCATGTCCCCGAAACAGCAGCATTTCCAGACTGATGGCGGCGCCGGCGGCGATCAGCGGTACGATGCACAGCGTCACCAGATGGCAAAGCATAAATCTGAGATAATCGAGAAACTGCTTTATCATCCTGCCCTTCATGAGCATGGCGCTTTCCTTGCAGCTCTGCGAAAAATCCCTGCGGCAGAGAAGCATGCCCTGCATCACATAGAACCAGCGTATGCACAGGTAGGTCAGAAAAACAGTAAGAGCATACAGAATGCTCTTAAGCGGAAGCGATGCCTGGATGAAACCGTCAATGTATTCCGGTATTTCAAATGTCTCCATCATGCCTGAGGATGAATACACGTTTACGAAAGGCATGATCAGCATGATATATACGAAAAACGCCCAGTTTTTCGGCTGTGCAAGCTGCCTGATATTTTTCAGTGAAATGCTGAAAAGGCTTAACAGCTTTACCGGTTTCCCCCGCCTGTTGTACTCAAGGAACAGCATGATACCGCTGAGCTCCCAGACTGACACAGCGCAGAATACAGCCACGACCAGCAGCCCCGCTACGATGCACTGCGGAGAACTGAGGAGGAGCCTTACATTTTTATCCGTGATAAAATGCACAGACGTCGCAGAAAGCACATAGCTCCAGAGCCTGCTGCCAAGAGGGAGCAGGATGTAGTTTTTCAGGCAGTAAAATATAAGCAGGAAGACAAGCATCACTCCCTGACATCTGTGAAAAAGCTCATTTGCGTCTTTTCTTACCGATCTGTAGTCCATGAAATCCTGCGATAACTTATCAGAAATCCAGCTCCCGCTTTCCGAAAAGCCCTACTGTGACAATATAGCTTAAAATGATATACAGAAGCACAATCACCATGCTCTGCAGATGAATGCTCCCCAGTTCAAGCCTCGCAATAAAAACATTGGCAGCCTGATTCAGCTCGTACGACTCAAGATGCAGCTTTTCAAGCTTTAAAAGCGCGCCTCCGTATCTGACAAGTACGCTGATCAGTCCAAGGCTTACAGCGAGGTACACGAGTACTCCGACACCGATGCTCTGATTGGCGAAAAAGAATATCGAAGCGACTGCTGCGGCAGCTGCTATCTGAAACCAGCTTCCGAAATCATAGACCAGAAGCGCTGCAATATGTCTGATTCCATATCCGGGCGCGCCGATAAAGCCGACCAGAGAGCAGAAAACTGTGGCTATGAGAAGGTCTATGGCCAGCAGCAGTATCGTCTCCAGCCATGCCGCGCATATGAGCTTAGGACGTGAAATACCGTTTCCGATGGCTTTCTGTATGGTCTTTGCCTTAAAAGCATCCCCGTAAACAAAATTGATCTCATAAAGCCCGAACAGGCAGGCGCAGCAGCCCATACCGCCCTTTAAGCCGCTGTTGAAGGTATCTCCCGGCAGCGGATCCTTTGATATGCCAATGACCAGCGCCTCAATTATGACTATGATAATAACAGTTACTGCAATCAGCAGCAGCCGCGGTATTCTTTTCTTTATCCTGTTAAGATCGGCTATCATGTATCTTCTCATGCCTTTTCACCTCCGGCTCCTGAACCTGTTTCCGGATCTGTTTTCGGTCCGTTTACGTTATCAGCACGCTGACCGGCTTTTACCTTACGGGCGCCACCGGCTGCCCCGGCTCCCTTGCCCGGACCGCTTTCAGCCTCCTCGCCGCCTCCGATAAGCTGGAAATAATAGTCCTCCAGGCTCTTTGTTTCAGCCTTCTCCGCAAGTATCTCTATGCCGTTCTGTCTGAGCAGTTCCTTAGCCCTTTCGGCATCTGCCGTGGAAATGCTTAAGGCTATGGACTCGTCTGTCAGCTGAAGATCCGCCTCCGACAGCTCCCTGATAATGGTCCCGTTGTTGACTATGCCGAATCTGTGCGCTGTATTCTGGAGTTCCCCGAGGATATGAGAGGATACGATTATCGTCATACCGTATTCGCTGTTGAGATGGCGGATAAGCTTTCTGATATCGGCAATGCCCTGCGGGTCCAGGCCATTTGCAGGCTCATCCAGTATCAGTATCTCAGGCCTGCCTATAATGGCCATGCCTATGCCGAGACGCTGCTTCATGCCGAGCGAAAAGCCTCCGACTTTGGTCTTTACGTCCTTAAGTCCTACCAGTTCAAGTATTTTGTCGATCTCCGAGCGGTCCTTCATACCCTTAAGATCAGCGTAATATATGAGGTTTTCCCTCGCCGTAAGATATGGGAAGAAGTTGTTTCCGATAAAGAAGCCCATCTTGCTCCTGACTGTGTCAAGATCATCTGAACCCTCCAGAAGGATCGTGCCTCCGTTGTACGGAGAGAGCCCGAGGATCAGTTTGAAAAGCGTAGTCTTTCCGGCGCCGTTTTTTCCTACGACACCGTAGATGTCGCCCTTATTCACCGTGAAGCTCACATCCTTAAGGACCTTCTTTTTCCCATAATTTTTCGAAATGTTCCTGAGTTCTATAACCGGTTCACTCATTTACTGTTTCTCCTGTTGATATTTTCAAAATTACCACACAGCTATGCGCTTCTCCGGAGCAAGGTACATCCCGTCTCCCTCCGTTATGCCGTAGGTCTCATAAAACTTCTCAAACTGCTGCAGCGTGGCATTTACCCTGAGATTTGCTACCGGGTGCGAGTCTGACTCGGCCGAAGCAAGCTCGAGGTCATAAGTATCCCTGCATCTCCAGAGCTCTGCGTAGGAGCGGAAGAACAGGTCATAATCAAAATCAGGTATGTCCTCCGCAAGCCTGAGCATGCACTTAAGCCCGCCCATGTCTGCTGTTGCTTCCCTGCTTACCACGGAGCCGTTGATCTTTCCTTTTCCGGGTATAGCTGTTATGCCCGAATAGTAAAGATTGAGGGACGACACCTTTCCGGTAAAGGCTACGATATCCTTGACCGGCATCCAACGGTTGTCGTGTCCGTCCTTATCCCATCTTATGCCGCCTGCATCAAAGGCATGCGATATCTCATGTCCGATCACCGTGCCGAGCTTTGCGTACCTCACCTCGACCGGATCATCCGCATTGAACATGCTTCCGTCCGCAAGTATGCCGCAGAGAATGTTGATGGAATTTTCTGTCGGCATATAATAAGCGTTTATGGTACAGGTCGACATCTGCGAAAACTCAACACTGTGCGGCTTTTCCGCTTTTTCCGCTTTCCTTGCGAGCCTGAACGCGTTTATCCTTGCTGCCATCTCCGGCAGTCCGTCACCATCTTCAAAATTCAGTGCGGTGTAATCCGTAAAATGTGAAGGATACATGACTGAGACCTTCATAGCCTCAAGCTTTTCCTTAGCCTTTTCTCTGGCCTCCTCTGACAGCCAGTCATCTCCGTCAATGATACAGGCGAAGGCCTTCTTCGTTTTTTCCACCTGATCTGTCAGGAGTTCCTTGTAGGCAGGCGTGCAGTAGCGTGAAACATATACCATGTCCAGCGGCTCCTGCAGATATGCCATGGCAAAATCATTGAGGATTATGTCAAGTTCCTTATCTCCCGTAGACGCGTCTCTCTTATCGGTATTGTCTCCTGACGATGCGTCAGCATCCGCTTTTGCCTCAGCGTATATGTCATAGTTCTCCCTGTCCAGAAGCGGAGCCATCGCAAGCGCCGTGTGGACCACGTAATAAGCCTTTATTTCATCAAGGTGCCTCTCATTGTAAAGTTCTGACAGGTATCTGATATAGTCCGGACGGTAGACAGCGTACTTTCCAGCGCTCTCCAGGCCACTGTTTACAATCAGCGTGGTAAGCGGATAATTTCCCTGCAGTTCTTCTATCTCAGCGAGAGTATAATATCTCTCATTGTCGGTATAGTCCTTCTGGGATGCGCCTCTGCTGTGGTCAGCCAGACGTCCCTCCAGCCTGTAGCAGGCGCTTAAGAGACGCTCTGTCTCCGCATCTGTGTATCCAAGCCTCCCCAGCAGGTTATATACAATGCTTCTGTTCAGGTCCTGCATGAGTCTCGATTCGGAATTGGAGCTGATATAAAAGTCCGCCGATCCGAGCGTATAATCCGTATGCACATCGATCTTAACATGATCATTTGCAGGGTCGTTCGTGGTACTGTCTACCACTATCGATGCAAATGCAGCTCCGGAATAGTTATCGGTATACGGAGCAGTCACGTACTCCGTCAGTTCCGACATGCTGCTTATGCTCTCGATCCTCTCGATATACGGGCGCAGCGGCTCAGCTCCGAGGCTGTTCCTGCTGTCCCAGTCAGCCGCAGCCTGGGTAAAACGGTGTATCAGCTCCTCATTGTGTTTTTTTTCGGTCTCCGAATATCCGATCTGATTCTGCTCGAGGGCATCCGGGTCCGGTGTATCGAAGATAATGGATTTAAGTCTGAACTTAAGCGCATCCTCGTTTGAGGACGTAAAATCTATGCTTTCATGATCATCGTCGAGTTTCTGCAAAAGTATCCATTCCTTGTTGACAGCGGTATAAAAATCATCCTTGAGTTCTGTCGGAGTATCCGCATCTATCGCGCCCTCTATCGAGGAATTGATCCATTTGGAATCTGCGTCGACCGTTTCATTGAGCCTCACCTTGATCTCACGGCCGTCGCTGTCCTCATCTGAGAACATGCTGCAGCCTGTCAAAGCCATGGAAAGCGCCAGTATTAAACTTATGATCCTTGATGTCTTCTTCATTTTAATCTATCGGTATGTATGCTTATATGTTGTGAATGTTCATTGCACCTGCTGCTGAACAGCTGCAATATTTTAAATGTTTATTCTTCTATGTTCATTGCACCTGTGCGGCTGCTGTTTCTTTATCACGCAGCTCCGGTGCTTCCGGGGTTTATGCGGTTCCGGCGATTCAGATGCTTCCGTTGTTCATGTGATTCCGGCGATTCTGCAGCTTCCGGTTCCGCCGCATGGTCTCAGTATATCAGATTTTTATGGAAATGTTCATTCAAATGTTGATTTTGACCGACAGGCGGTTCCTTTACCCATTCCGGTCGTTCTCCGGGCTTAACTATCGGGCAGGAGGCCCCGTCCGCTTCTGCTCGATTTAAGGTTCCGCACATTCGGAATCCGCGCTGAAGGCGCTTCTTCCTCTCCTCTGTATTCAAAAGCCGCGGCAGAGCATCGTATCAGCTGCTGCTGACCCGACTGCCCGGTCACGGCTTTATTATGTGTGTATGTGTTATGTTTTTCAGCTGTCCGCGATTGGATCAGCCTTTTACCGGTCTATGACCGGCATATAATACCATCCGGTCATTGGCATGAAGTGTTAAGATTTCTTCTCCGGCGATTACTTTCTGCTGATCATTTAACGTGGAAGAACTCGATTTCCTCGCCTGCAGGTCCGTAGCAGAATGCGATCCTTGCAGGATACGGAGGAACAGAGCCGATAACTATATCCTCAGGTTCGCTCTTTATCCTGTAGCCGGCCTTTCGTACAGCCTCAACGCAGCCGTCAACATCATCTGTCTCAAGCGCATAGTGGTTTACCGAACCGGTCTCTCCGATGGTTCTTCCGCTTGCAAACATCTCGATGATGCTGTTTCCGGTATCTACCATAGCTCCCCTGTCAGCGCCCTCGCCCCAGGTACGTAAGAGCTCCATATCAAGTATATCGCAGTAAAATTTAAGTGCCTCATCAAACATCTTCTCGTCTTCATATTTGATGGCAACGTGATGTGTTCCCTTAATAAACTTTCCCATTGTATCAACCTCCTGAATATTCCTGCTTCAGCAGTTCTGTATTAAGCGGCAGGCGCTGCCTGTTTTTACATTTTACTGCCTTTCAAGATATTTTACAGCAGCATTTTCAATCTCAAGGCCCTTGATATACTTTGCTATATACTCATCGAAACCGCGTACATCCTCAGGGTCAGGCTCGATCGTCTTACCGGCGTCTGCGCCGAAGACCTTTTCATTAAGCCAGTCTGAAAGCGTCATATCACCCTTATTGATAAGGTATGAAGCGAGCAGGGCAATGCCCCATGCGCCGCCCTCGCCGGCAGTGGTCATAACGGTTACAGGAGTATTTATAGCAGCTGCAAGTATGCTCTGAGCTACGCCCTCTGTCTTAAAGAGTCCGCCGTGTCCGAACATTTTCTCGGCCTTTACGCCCTCGCCCTTAAGCAGCAGATCCATACCTATCTTGAGCACACTGAGGGAAGCATAAAGATGTACTCTCATAAAGTTCGCAAGATTGAACCTTGCCTCTGGAGTTCTCACAAAGAGCGGTCTGCCCTCTGCCTGATGTGTAACTGCCTCGCCTGAGATATAGTTGTAGTCAAGCAGGCCGCCGCAGTCCTTTTCACCTTCAAGCGCCTTGTTGTAGAGCACTCCGAACAGCTTTCCCTTGTCCTCCTCAATGCCCATGGCCTTGAGGAACTCGTCAAAGATATTTACCCAGGCGTTAAGATCACTTGTGCAGGTATTGCAGTGAGCCATAGCGCAGAGATCTCCGGAAGGAGTCATGACCATATCGATCTCTCTGTAAGGTCTGCTCAGGTTGCCCTCAAGTACTATGCTTCCGAAAATGCTGGTGCCGGCGGAAACATTTCCGGTACGCTGAGCGGTGGAGTTGGTTGCCGCCATACCGGTTCCTGCGTCACCCTCAGGAGGACACATCGGGATACCTGCCTCAAGTGTTCCGCTCTCATCGAGCAGCTTTACGCCCTCAGCGGTAAGGCATCCGGCATCATCTCCGGCGCAGAGACACTCAGGGAATACTGTCGGCATCCGCCAGCTGAAGCCGGCCTCTTCAACAAGCTTGTTGAATTTCTCTACCATCACAGCGTCATAGTCACGGGTTGCAGGATCTATAGGGAACATGCCCGAAGCATCATCTACTCCGACTACTTTCCTTCCTGTCAGCTTCCAGTGAATATATGCCGAAAGTGTGCATACATAATCGATCTCGCTTACATGCGGCTCCTTGTTCAGCATTGCCTGGTAAAGATGGGCGATCGACCATCTCTGCGGAATGTTGTAATTAAAAAGCTCGAACAGCTTATCCGCAGCCTCTTCGGTTATGGTATTTCTCCAGGTCCTGAAAGGCACGAGCAGCTTTCCATCAGCATTAAATGCAAGATAGCCGTGCATCATGCCGCTGATGCCTATAGCCGCAAGCTTTGTGATCTCTACGCCGTACTTCTCGATGACATTATTGCGAAGATCAGTGTAGCAGCCCCTGAGGCCCTTCCATGCATCATCGAGACTGTAGGTCCATATGTTTCCGAGAAGAGTGTTCTCCCAGGCATATCCGCCCTCAGCTATCGGAAGGTTCTCATCATCTATAAGAACGGCCTTGATTCTGGTAGAGCCGAGCTCTATACCGAGCACGGCTCTTCCGGATCTGATCAGTTCCGCTATGTTTTTATCTTTCATAGTCTTTTCCTGTTCTGATATATGGTTTTAATAATCCTGTAATATTAAGGTTAAAAGGTATGCTCCTGCCCCGTGTCTGCACGGAGGCGGGAGCATGACCCGGAAACCTTCGATTTTTTCTGACCGGCCTGAATCACACACTTATCACTTGTTCAGATCCGGCATTTGTTCGGTTTAAGCCCCATTCAGGCTCATCCATTGTTCAGGCCTGTACCGGCTTTGAGTTTATGCCGGTTTGAGGCTTACCGACCATCGATCTATCAATCCTTAAAAAGTCCCATTACTATGGCGACTACATTCCAAACGGAGCCTAATATCTGCCATGCAAGCGCTACCAGCAGTGCTACTGAAGCTACAGTTGCCAATCCTTCCATATCAGCCCTCCTTCTTCTCTCTTATACGCTCACCGGTCTCGATGTCGAAAAGATGCGTTTTCTCACCGCGAACCTCAAGCTTTATGATATCGCCTCTTCTGTAGCGCTTCTCATCCTCTGTTATAAGCATAAGAAGTACATTTCCTACGTGGATACCTATCCTTCTCTCATCTCCGAGGTTCTCGAAGGTAGCGATCTCCTCAGGAGTTCCTTCGGAATTCTCATCGCCTATAAGCACATCCATAGGACGAACGCCCATCTTGCAGCGGAAACCATCGCTTACAACACTGTAGTATCTCTTAGGAACCGCGATCTTAAGATTACTGTTTTCGAAAGTAAAGAAGAAGGTTCCGTTGTTGTTGATGATGGTGGTCTCAAGAATGTTCATAGGAGGCTCACCAATGAAGGATGCAACGAACTCATTGGCAGGATCATCATAAACCTCTGTAGGTGTACCGAACTGCTGAAGTACGCCGAAGTTGATGATAGCGATCTTATCTGCAAGGGACATTGCCTCCAGCTGATCATGTGTAACGTAAACCGTTGTACATTTGATCTTGTTGATAAGTCTCTTGATCTCTACACGCATTGCCTGACGTGCCTTACCATCAAGGTGTGAAAGCGGCTCGTCCATAAGCAGAAGCTCAGGCTCTCTGATGATGGCTCTGGCAATGTTGACACGCTGCTTCTGGCCGCCTGAAAGCTTAACAGGCATCTTGTCGAGAAGGTCATCTATCTGCATAAGAGGCGCGATCTCGCGTACTCTTCTGTCGATCTCTGCCTTATCTACGCCCTTTGCTCTGAGGTTGAAGGCTACATTTCCGTAAACATTAAGAGGCGGATACATAGCATAGTCCTCGAAAGCAAGTCCTATATTTCTGTCCTTCGGATGAAGATTGTTTACAAGACGGTCTCCGATATAGATATTGCCCTGTGTGATCTCCTCAAGACCTGCAACCATACGGAGAGTAGTTGTCTTACCGCAGCCTGAAGGACCGAGGAAAGCTACGAATTCACCCTGCTCGCAAACGAGGTTGAGATCCTTAACGGCAAAGTCATTCTTGGTCTTTTTCTTTTTTCCTGAATTATCGTAGCGCTTAAATACATGCTCAAGTGTTAAACCTGCCATCACTTTACCTCCTCGGCTGCAAGAGCCTTTATGGACTCCTCATCGTAACGGACAATATACTTCTTTGTTTCCGTATCAAACAGGATGGAACTGTTAACGCCAAGTTCCAGATATATATCGCTGTCGATCTCAACATCAAGGCCGTTAGGAGCGATCATGCGAAGCTGGTAATCTCCGCACTCAGCGGTAATAACCGACTTGTTTCCGATACTCTCATAGCTGTAGACTGTTGCCTTGAAATAGCCGTCCTTAGGCTCAAAAGCGTATTTAATGTGCTGCGGGCGGATACCGAGGTCGGTAACCTTAATGCCGTCAGCCTTGATCTTAGCGTAAACATCCTTATCCTCAGGAAGCGCAATGACGATCTCGCTGCCGTTTACCTTTATCTTAGCGGCATAGCCTGCACCCTGCTCAACGATCTCAGCAGGAATGATATTGATCTGAGGATCACCCATAAGCTGGGCTGTAAATTCATTGCAAGGCATATAGTATATCTCATCGCCTGAGCCGATCTGCACGATCTTGCCCTTGTTGATGATGGCGATCCTGTCTCCAAGTGCCATAGCCTCCATGAAGTCATGGGTTACATAGATACAGGTTGAACCAAGGCTGGCCTGCATCTCCTTAAGCTCTGTACGCATCGAGTTTCTGAGCTTCGCGTCAAGGTGCGCAAGAGGCTCGTCCATAAGGAATACGTTAGGGGTACGTACAAGTGCGCGTCCCATCGCAACTCTCTGCTTCTGGCCGTTTGAAAGCTGGCTGGGAAGTCTCTCGAGAAGTTTCTCCATCTTCATCATCTTAGCGGCCTTGTCGATCCTCTCCTTGATGGTAGCTTCATCAGTCTTGTAAAGCTTGCTTCGAAGGGCGGATGCCATGTTGTCGTAAACAGTCATCTGAGGATACAGAGCGTAGTTCTCGAATACCATGGCTACATTTCTGTGAGCCGGGTCAACCAGGTTCTGGATCTCTCCGTTAAAGCTTACAGTGCCTTCCTCCGGCATAGCGATACCGGCGATGCAGTTAAGTATGGTGGTTTTTCCGGCGCCCGCAGGTCCGAAAAGAACGAAGAACTCATTGTCCTTAATGTCAAGGGAAATGCCGTCAAGGGCCTGAACCTTGCCAAAGGCTTTCTTTACATTATCAAGTGTTATTCTTGCCATACTGCACCTTATCCTTTCACCGCACCGAAGCTAAGTCCACGTACCAGATGCTTCTGTATGCACAGAGCGAAGATCATAGCAGGAATTGCAGAAACTGTTGCGGCAACAGCCAGCTGTCCGTAATGGGCACTGTCGGTACCAAGATATTTTGTGATTGCAACTGTAACAGGATAAACCTTGCTGCTCGCGAGGATAAGCGGGAATGTGAATGAGTTCCATGCAAATATGAATGCAAGCAGTGCTGAAGATACAAGGCCGGGCTTGATAAGCGGCACAAGCATCTTGAAGAATATCTGGTACCAGGTATAGCCGTCAACCTGTGCAGCGTACTCGATCTCGACCGAGATATCCTCGAAGTAGCCTCGTACTACCCAGATGAGCAGTGGCAGCGATATCAGCTGATATACCCAGATAAGTCCTACATAAGTATCATAAAGTCCTATCTTCTGGTAAACCATGAACAGAGGAAGAACTACCAGGATCTCAGGAGCGAACTTATAGGAAAGGATCTGGAACGCAAGATCCTCTTTTCTTGCGAAGTTATATCTTGCAAGAGCATAAGCTGCAGGCACGCCTACGATAACCGAAACAAGTACGGCGCCGCCTGAAACGAGAAGGCTGTCCTTGATATATCTTGCATAGTCCGAACGGAGCAGAACCTGCTGATAGTTAGCCAGTGTAGGATGGAACAGGAATGTTGTTGTAAATACCTCTGTATCTGACTTGAAGGATATAAGCAACATCCAGATAAGCGGGAACAGAGCAAATATCGCATAAACGATAAGTAAAAAGTTCATGAGCACATTAAGTGCGCGTTGTTTTCCGGTCTTCATGCTTGCCTCCCTTACTCTTCAAGACCTGCTGCCTGCTTCTGAGCCGCACGCTGGCGCTTAACTATCTGCTTGGCAGCAATGTTGATGATCAGCCACAGTACAAGGATGTAAGGAATGGCAGCTCCGAACTTCTGGAACTTGAATCCCTTCTGGTAGGCTGTAAGTGAAAGTGACATAAGAGTATCTCCGGGGCCTCCCTTTGTAAGAGCGAAGATAACTGCATACTCCTGAAGAGCAGCCATGAATCTGAACAGAAGCGCGATGAAAAGGCTCGGCTTAAGCATAGGGAGCGTAAGGTTGATGAAGTTGAACCATGCGCTTCCGCCATCGATCTTGGCAGACTCGAAAGGAGACTTAGGCAGTGACTGGAGGCCTGCAAGCACAAGCAGTATGATGAACGCTGTGTTGATCCACACATCGATCATTACTACGGTAAGCATAGCCGTGCTTGGGGATGCTGCCCATGGGAAGTTGTAAACTCCGAATATATTTAAAAGCTTTTCTACGATACCTACCGAGCTGTTCAGCATAAGCTGCCATACGATAGTAGCTGTAACCGGAGCAACCATAAGAGGGAATACAAGAAGCACTCTAAGTACTCTGGAAAGCTTATTATTCAGATTGTTAAGAAGGATCGCTACGCCGAGTCCAAGAAGCATCTCGATCACGGTTGAAGAAATACCGTAAATAAGAGAAACCTTGAGGGCGTTCCAGAAATCCTTGTCCATAAGCATCGTTACCCAGTTTTTAAGTCCGATGAACTTGTGGGTCGGAAGCTTGAAGGAATAGTTGGTAAGTGAATACCATATAGCCATTACGAAAGGTACCATGATACCGATCGTGATGATCAGAGAAGGCGCAACGATAAGATATGGCCTGACCTTTGTTTTAAAAGGCACCTTATTAAGCTGAGATCTTTCATTGCTTTTATTTTGCTCTGCCATGTTAAAACCTCTCAATATGTAATAAATTCGGGATGGATTCAGGTTGAAAAAGTCTGAAAAAATTTGTAAAAGCTGCGGGTTTCCAATGCTTCCGCCTTTATCCAGCAGCAGTTTCAGACGGAACCACCGGTGCCCGGTGTCTTCTTAGGAAAATACGGAGGGAAGAAAAGCTTCCCTCCGTACGGAATTAACGCCTTATATTGCTATCTGACGGTAATGTTGATGACAGGGATCAGCCAACTTCAAGGTCTGAAACCATCTCATCCATGGTAGCCTTAAGCTCATCCATAGCTTCCTGAACTGATGAATACTTATCAGTTGTTACAAGATCCTGAAGAGTCTTAGCCCACTCAGTTGTTGTCTCTGTGAAGTATGGCTGTGCTGTGAAGAAGATGCTTGCGTTCTGGGAGATTGTTGAGAATGCCTCATAATATCCCTCTGCGCTTGATACTGACTCTTTGTATGCATCGCTGTTAAGAACTGATGTACGAGGAGTATCTGTGCAAGCTGCTTCTGTGCCTGACCAAAGCATGAACTCCGGGCTTGTGAAGTACTGCATGAAGTACCAAGCAGCGTCCTTCTTTGTAGAATCAGCGTTCATAGCCATTGACCATACCCAAAGGTTAGACTTCATATCTGCAGCGGTCTTTCCAGCTGACTCCGGATAAGGAACCATACCGAATGCGAAGTTTCCAGCCTCTGCTGAAGCGCCTTCAACGTTCTGAGTATATCCGCCTCTGTCAGCATCCCACATCATAGCTGCCTTGCCTGCGCCGAGGTCGGCACCGCACATCTCCCAGCCGTATGTAGCCCACTGTGGAGCTCCGCCGTTCTTTACAAGGTCAACCCAGTACTCTGTCATAGCAACTGCCTCCGGAGAGTTAACCTGGCTTACAAGCTTGCCGTCAACGATCTCGAAGTCCTTAGCGCCCCATGTTGAGTAAAGTGACATATATGCCGGATGGATTGTTCCCCAGTCAGGAAGTCCACGAACTGCAAGTCCGTAAGAACCGCTGCCGTTGAACTCGTTAAGAGCCTTAGCGTCCTCAAGAAGCTGCTCAGCTGTCTCAGGAACAGGGAGACCCTTGTCCTCAAGAACCTTCTTGTTGTAGGTAAGGATGTTAACTTCCCAACCCATAGGAAGTGCCCACTGTGAACCAGCGCCTACTGCATGTCCAGGAACGCAGTCCCACTTAAGAGCATCGATAACTGCAGGAATGAAGTCATCATAGTTCCAGTCAGGATCTGTAAGATCTGAATTGATGTGATCCTCAAGCGGCTCAAGGTTGCCTGCTGTTGCATACTCCCATGACTGATAAGCACCTGTCATGAATACATCGATAGAACCTGAATGGCTGCTCAGCTCAACGTTAAGCTTCTCGAAGTAGTTGGACTCAGGCATAGATGAATAGTTAACCTTGATACCTGTCTTCTCTGTGAAGTCACCAAGCTTCTGCTCTACTGCATCTGCATATGTGTGCTCACTGAAAAGAACTGTAATCTCTTCGCCATCAAACTTCTTCCAGTCAAATCCCTCTGACTTAGCCTCTGCTGCTGCCTCTGTAGCTGCGGCTTCGGTCTTAGCTGCCTCTGTTGCTGCAGGCGCTGCTGTTGTAGCTGCTTCTGTAGCTGCCGGTGCTGCTGTTGTAGCCGGTGCTGATGATCCTGAAGATCCGCATCCTGCCAGAGATACTGCTGCCATTGCTGCTGCAAGGCTTACTGCCAATACCTTTTTCATTTTTCCCTCCTAAAATTATATATTGCTGAAGATCACTCATGGATCTTAGAGCACTGTTTTGTGATTTTCGATAGTTTAAGTCTGTCGGGGCTGATCTTCATTTCCGTCAGTGACAGTCTGCAGGATCAGTCCTCCGGTACCCCTGCCGGTGATCAGTCAAACTTGATAACTACCTTAAGGTCTCCCTCTGCGCCTCTTGCAAGATCGAAGCCCTTCTGCCACTCATCAAGAGTGATAACAGATGTTACAACGCCCTCGGTCTTAAGGTTGCCCTTAAGCATATTCTCGATAACGAACGGATAAGCGTATGGGCTGAGGTGTGATCCTCTGATATCGAGCTCCTTACGGTCGCCGATGATGGACCAGTCAACTGTTGTCTCCTTACCGAATACTGAGAACTCTACGAATGTGCCGAGCTTTCTTACGATGGTAAGACCCTGGATAACGCTGGCCGGATTGCCTGTAGCCTCGATGTAGATATCGCAGCCATAACCGTCTGTAAGGGCCTTGATCTCCTTGTCGATATCGCACTTGCCAGGATTGAAGGTAAGGTCTGCGCCGAACTTCCTGGCCATCTCAAGTCTGTTCTCCTGCATATCAAGAACGATAAGAAGCTTAGGGTTCTTCATTCTTGCGTAGGTGATCATGCCAAGTCCGAGTGTTCCTGCGCCTGAGATAACAACTACATCCTCATTAGTGATGCCCGCTCTGTCAACTGCATGCTTTGAGCAGCCATAAGGCTCAACCAGAGCAGCCTGCTCCATAGGCATATCTGCCGGCATCTTTGTGATAACTGATGTCTTAGGATATCTTACATACTCAGCCATGCCGCCGTTGGTATAGTACATATATCCGAACATGTCATGCGGCTGGCACATCCAGTAATGTCCGTCCTTACAGAAACGGCACTTTCCGCAAGGTACGATCTGGTCTGCTGTGATCCTCTCGCCGAGCTCATAGCCTGTAACGTTCTCGCCCATCTGAACGATCTTTCCGTAGAACTCATGTCCCGGAATGAACGGCGGCTTAACCCATGACGGCTGAACCTCATCACCCCAGAACATTGCTGCGCCGTGGCTGCACTTAAGGTCTCCTGCGCATATACCGCAGGCCTCGGTCTTGATGATTATGTCATCAGGTCCGCACTCAGGTGTAGGATATTCCAGCTCAAGTCTGTAATCATCCTTGCTGTACGCTACCAAAGCCTTCATGGTCTTTGGAATGCTTCCTCTAACTGCCATAATAGTTCCCCTCCTGTTTATAATCTCAGCTAAATCTCTTACCTGATTATTTTCCATTTGCTTTTGTAAATCCATTTTATATAACGAATTTAAAAAGATTTTACGATTTGTTTTTGTTATTGTCAATACTGTCTTGATAATTTAGGAATTAAACAGGCAAATTTAGTAAATATGTAACAACATGAATGATTTTATTTTATCGATTATTCAATATAGCTTTTTTGTAAATTATGTTATTTTCAATTTGAAATTGTGTTATATTTAACACATCTGTAAGTAAATCGCCCGGATGTCAGTAAGCTTTGCCTAAGGAGTGTCCCACGCAGTGGAAAGATTCCTCAGGCACACTCATGGAGGCGCAGCGCGTCTCTTCATTAAATATAGGAGATCAGACATGAAATATTACATTGGACTTGACAATGGCGGCACAAATACCAAAGCCGCGCTTTTTGACTCTGACGGAAACCAGATAGCAGTTGAAAGCATAGCTACAGCCGCAATAACCCCGGCTCCTGATTTTGTTGAACGCGACATGGATCAGATGTGGGAGGATAACTGCGCTGTAATAAAGGGATTGCTTGACAAATGCGGCATAGCCGCAGCAGATATCGCAGGCATAGGTCTCTGCGGACACGGCAAGGGCCTTTACCTCTGGGGAAAAGACGGACATCCGGCAAGAAGAGGCGTCATTTCATCAGACAATCGCGCCTGGAGTTACTCGGTAAAGTGGAAAAAGGATGGTACAGAGGACAAAGCCTTCACAATGTCTGCGCAGCATATCATGGCATGCCAGCCGATATGCCTGCTCGCCTGGGTAAAGGACAACGAGCCGGAGGTATATAAGAACATTGAGTGGGTATTCGAGTGCAAGGACTATGTACGCTTCAGACTTACCGGTGAGGCTCATGCCGAGATAACCGACTACTCCGGAACAGGCCTTATGAACCTGCACACTGTTCAGTTTGATAAGGAGCTTCTTAAGCTCTTCGGCATAGAGGAGGTCTATGACGCGCTTCCGCCTATATGCCTCTCCACTGATATCGCAGGCCATGTAACAGAAGAAGCCGCCGCCGCAACAGGACTCATCGCGGGAACGCCTGTCATCGCCGGCATGTTCGATATCAACGCCTGCGCTCTCGCTGTCAATGTTACCGACGAGAACAATATCTGCATGATCGCAGGTACCTGGAGCATCAACGAGTATCCGAGGAAGACCGCTGTCCTTGACGGAAGCGTACAGATGAATTCCATCTTCTGCCTGCCTGGCTACTATCTTATAGAGGAATCCAGCCCGACTTCCGCAGGAAACAATGAGTGGTTCATCCGCCAGCTGCTGCCTGAGCTCAAGGCCGAGGCCAAAGCAAAGGGCGAAAGCATTTACAGCATCATGAATGAATGGTGCGAGGAATTCGCTCCGGATGATTTCGTTCCTGTATTCCTGCCGTTCCTTACAGCAAGCAATGTCAACCCGCTTGCAAGGGCTGCATTCATAGGGCTTGACGCATCACATACCCGCCACCACATGCTCCGCAGCGTTTACGAGGGTATCGTTTACTCTCACAGATGGCACCTTGACAGACTGATGGCTACGCGTACCGATAAAAATGTTGTCATACGTCTTGCAGGCGGCGCTGCCAAGTCCGAAGTATGGACTCAGATGTTTGCCGATGTAATGGGACTTCCTGTTGAAACAGTGGATGTAGGTGAGACCGGAGCTCTCGGCTGCGCTATCGCAGCAGCTGCCGCTGTCGGAGACTATCCTGACGTTACTACGGCCGCAGAGCATATGTGCCGCATCAACCCGGCAGTTCAGCCGCGCGCATGGGCTCATGAAGCATACGAAAAGAAATACAAGCTCTACTGCAAAACCATCGAGTGCCTTGACGGACTCTGGGAGAGCATGCAGGCAGTTATTGATAAGAAGTAACTGAAAAAGCAAAAAGCATAGTTTAAAAGTAAAAGGAAAAAGGAGGATTCCCGGCTGCCGGGGATCCTTTTTTTTATGTGCGGAATATTGAACGAGCAGGAGGGGCAAAGCCTTCTCCTGCTCGATTATATATTGATATTGTTGATCTGCGGTCGATCTGCGGTCAGATTGAGTAGATAAAGTCCGATATGAAATGAAGCGCTGCGCCTGCGGCTATGGATTCATTTTTATAGGAGCAGAGCTTGATGTAATCGGCCGAGGTCTCAAAGGTGTTGAGCTTCATAGCGCGCCGTCTGAGTTCTGTGATATACGGTTCTATATAGGCTCCTATATATCCGCCTATGATTATGTCGCAGTCAAGCAGCAGATGTACATTTCTAAGCGTAACTGCGAGATAGTCAAGATATTCGACCCACTGCTTTACGCATTCCGCATCGCCGGAGCTGAGTTTTCTGAAAAAGCCCTCCAGATCATCGGATGAAAGATTGGTTGCCGCAAGGTATCCGTCCACACAGCCAAGCTGTCCGCAGTAGCACTTCTTTCCGCGCGGGACAAGAGTCATATGACCGACCTCGGCGCTCTTGAAGTAATTTCCGGAATAGACCTTTCCGTTTGTCATCATTGCTCCGCCGACATTGTTGCTGAGCAGAAGATAAAAAACATTCTTCATGTAAGGATTATCCCAGCGCTCTGCAAATACCGCCGCCTTGGCATCGTTGAACAACCTTACATCATACGGAATGTACTTGTCGAAAAGTTCATACGAATCTGCCGTAAGTTCCTCAATGATACGGCTGTAGAATAT
>R11__coassemble_318_pt1 | contig 33945 bp, 27 predicted proteins | sample R11__metabat2_high_PE_001 | metagenome-assembled genome bin R11 | reverse complement strand
AAAATCTGCTGCCTGTAAATTTAGTGCAGCTTCCCACCGCTTCCGTATAAAACAAAAATGCCGACGGGGTAGTCGGCATTTTTAAGGAGAAGGTATTTGTTTTGATGGGTGTCACAAAACTAAATAAATTGGGGGGTTACGATTATTATTATATTCATATCCCTTTTTTTGTCACTCCAAAAAACCGACAAGTTTTACAATGTCAATTGGCATTTTTTATACTATTTTTACAAAAGTACAAGAATTAAAACAATGCGTCAAATTCCTCTCCTGTAAGTCTTTCCTTTTCAATAAGCAGTTCACAGCTCTTTTCAAGCACGTCTCTGTGTGAAAGAATGATCGCTTTTGCCTCGTTGTAGCACTCGTCGACCAGCTGCTTTACTTCATTGTCAATAAGGCTCAGCATGTTGTCGCCATAATTCTTCGAATGCGCGATATCGTATCCCAGAAATACATCGTCGCCGTTGTCGTCATAATTGATCATGCCGATGCGGTCGCTCATGCCGTACTGCATGACCATGGCCCTGGCGATCTTTGTGACCTGCTTGATATCCTGCGAAGCTCCGGTAGTGACATCATCGAGCACCAGCTCCTCGGCGATCCTTCCGCCCATGGCAGCCATCATCATATGCTTGAGCTGGCCCTTTGTTATAAACATCTCGTCCTTATCCGGAAGCGGCATCGTATAGCCCGCGGCGCCCTCTCCGGTAGGTATGATGCTTATCATATGCACCGGTCCCACATCGCTCAGCTCGTGGAAAAGTATGGCATGTCCTGACTCATGGTAGGCGGTGATCCTCTTATCCTTTTCGGATATGATCTTGGAACGCTTCTCCTTGCCGATGCCGGTCTTTATAAACGCATCGTCAATATCCTTCTGGCTGATGACGCCCCTGCCGTCGATAGCCGACTTGATAGCAGCCTCGTTGAGCAGGTTTTCAAGATCTGCGCCTGTATAGCCCGCGGTGGTCTGCGCAACCTTTTTGATATCCACATCCTCCGCGATCCTCTTATTTCTGATATGAACCTTAAGTATCTGCTCCCTGGCGCCCACATCAGGCTTGCTCACAGTGACCTTGCGGTCGAATCTGCCCGGACGCATGATGGCCGGGTCAAGTATATCCACTCTGTTGGTCGCAGCCATGACGATAATGCCCTGGTTTTCGGCAAAACCGTCCATCTCAACGAGCAGCTGGTTAAGAGTCTGCTCTCTCTCATCGTGCGAACCGCCGAGGCCTGTACCTCTGCGGCGCGCAACCGCGTCGATCTCATCGATAAACACTATGCACGGGCTGTTCTTCTTGGCTTCCTCAAACATATCCCTTACACGCGCAGCGCCGACGCCGACATACATTTCCACAAAGTCCGAGCCGGAAATGCTGTAGAACGGCACTCCTGCCTCTCCCGCGACTGCCTTTGCGAGCAGAGTCTTACCGGTACCCGGCGTACCTACAAGTATAACGCCCTTTGGTATGCGCGCTCCGTTGTCCCTGAACTTCTGCGGCTCCTTAAGGAACTCAACTATCTCGGTAAGCTCCTCCTTTTCCTCCTTCATGCCAGCGACATCCTCAAAGGAAACATGGGTCTCCATGGCAAGCCGCGCCTTGGATTTTCCGAAATCCATCATCTTCGCGTTCATGCCGCCCTGCCCTCTGGCGCTGAACATCATAAAGAACAGGAAAATGCAGAAGCCTATGGATATGATCGTCGGCAGATAGTCCCATATGCTCACTCTGGAAATGCTTCCTACGACATACGGAACATTTTCATCATCGAGCTCCTTCGTGAAGTCGTCGATATTAGTGACGGTTACCACCGCCGTGCTGTCATCCATATATGTGAATGATGCCTCTGCAAGCTCATTGGTCGCAGAAGGAGTGATGACGACATTTTTGATCCTGTCCGGCTCCGACATGGTGTTTGTGTAGCCGGTGGAGGTAAGCCTCTGTGTCGAGTTTCTCATCGGCAGCAGATAGCAGAGCGCCATGACCGCTACCAGTATAACGATAAATCTTATCCTGTTGAAATTGTTTCTGTTCTCCATTATTTTCCTTCATTGAAGCCGGAAGCGCACGGATATGAACCGCACATACGAATGCACGAACGCACAGGCGCCTCGGCTGATGATTTTAAGTTATCTTTACGGCAAACTGTACTTGCGTCGGATTTATTTATCCGGCAGCATCATTCAGCAGATGTAAAAACGACCTCTCCGATATACGGAAGGTTGCGGTAGTGCTGGTCATAATCCAGGCCGTAGCCTACGACAAATTTATCCGGCACCTTATAGGCCTCGTAGTCAACATGTACTTCCCTGACTCTGCGGTCCGGTTTGTCAAGCATGGTGCAGAGCTTAAGTGAAGCCGGCTTTCTGCCCTTCAGTATCTCCAGTATGTATGACAGTGTGTTGCCGGTGTCGATGATATCCTCGACAACGAGCACGTCCTTGCCCTCGATCGGCTCATCAAGATCCTTGGTGATCCTGACTGCTCCGGTGGAGACCGTACCTGAGCCATAGCTGCTGCAGGACATGAAATCCAGCGTTACCGGCACCTCTATATATTTTGACAGCTCGCAGAGGAAATTGACTCCGCCCTTGAGCAGGCATATCATATGTATTTCCTTACCGGCATAATCCCGGCTTATCTCAGCAGCGACCTCCTTGATCCTTGCCACAAGTTCCTCGCCCGATATCAGTGTCCTTACCTCATGTTCCTTCATAAAGGCCTCCAGATAGTTGTTTCCCTGTAAGTATTTTCCGCGTAAACCCGGCCCGGCAGATCGACATGGTATCCGCTGTTTCCGAACAGCGCATCGTCTATATCCTTAAAATGCCGCTCTCCCCAGTCCTTAAGCCCGACCCCTATACGGCCAAGCGCTTCGATTATAACATATCTTCTTATTATTTTCGCTCTTTGTTTGAGTTCTTTTTGGCACAGAATGATGTATTTTCTGCCGTTTTCCTCTCCTGAGCGCATGAAGCTGTCTGCAAATGTCTTAGCTTCCTCTGTAAAATACATATCCGCCTCGGCACAGACCTCTCCGCACAGCGCAACATGCTCCGCCGCGCGCTCATTTACCTTTGTCCGGATGACCGGCATGAGCTCATTTCTGATGCAGTTCCTTGTGTAGTCATTTATGAGATTTGTGGAGTCTGTCACGTACTGAAGCCCGTTTCTTTCCACGTACTTAAGTATATCCGCCTTCGATACTCCGAGCAGCGGGCGTATAATCTCGCCGCGCACCGGCCTGATGCCGCCAAGCCCCTTAAGGCCGCTTCCCCTGAACATATTCATGAGGATCGTCTCTGTCTGGTCGTCCGCGTGGTGCGCCGTGGCGATACGTACCTCGGTGCATGATATGCCTTTACCTTCATTTCCGCCTTTGCTTACATTTTCAGTTCCGTATGCACCGTATGCACTTACAACTGCCTGACCGGCTTCGCCGCCTATGCCACCGGCCATTTCCGTTTCTGCCGGCGCCTTCAGCATTTCCAGCCTGATCTCGTCGAAAGCCCTGTACCTGAGTATCCGCGCGCTCTCCTCTACGGAAGTGCCATGCTCGCGGACATAGGCATTTACATCAATATGCACAGACCTGAATTCTATCCCGCGCTCTCTGCAGAAGGCTTCTGAAAATGCTTCGTCCCTGTCGGCCTCCGCGCCCCTGAGCCCATGGTTCACATGCACCGCCAGGAGCCTGATCTTAAGCAGGGCCCTGAGCTCATAGAGAACGCTCAGAAGGCACACCGAATCAGCCCCGCCCGAAAAGCCGACCATAACAGTCGCCCCTGCGGGAAGCATATCCTTTTCCCTAATATCCTTAAGTACGATCGCCGTTAACTTATCCATATCCACCCCATGAGAATTTCCGTCAGACCGAGATTCTCACTCTGACCGGAATTTCTGCTCTGACCGGAATTTCTGCTCTGACCGAGATTCTCACCCTGACCGAGATTCTCATACAAAAGGCCCGGATGCGTGGTGCATTCGGGCCTATGTTAATTATTCTTTTATGCTGAATTTCCGCTTAGTTATTTTCCTTAAGCAGTATCTCATCCCGGTCGATCAGTCCCAGCTTTTCTTTGGCAACTTCCTTTTTGTATTCATCGGTGCTTACGTATTTTTTCTTATTTTCGAGGACTTCCTTGCGGGCATCCTCTTCATCGATCTCACGCAGCAGCCGTTCCTCCCGGATCTCATATTCACTGATCTGAGCCTCCAACGAACAGCTCTTAAAGTACACAGAGGACGCAAGCAGTCCTACGACCATCGCTATACCGATAATGGCCAGCCTGTTTCCCAGATTTATTTTTTTAACCGATGCTGCTGCCACCTTATAAATACCTGAAAAGTTCCTTTGCCTCGTCCTTTTTAACGGTTTCCTCTATGGAAAGCACCTCAACGGACACAGACCTCTCACCGAATCTGATCTCGATCCTATCTCCCACCTTGACTCCATAGGCCGCCTTCTGCGGCTTGTCATTGACAAGAACTCTGCCGGCATCGCATGCATCTGCAGCAACCGTGCGGCGCTTGATAAGTCTCGAAACCTTTAAATACTTATCTAATCTCATTTAAGCTCATCCAATCCCGGAATTTCAGAATCCGGGAATATGCAAATTTCAGAATCTCATCCAGTTAAACTGAAAATGCTGAAAATGCTGAAATTACTTTACACACTCTTTGAAAGCCTTTGCAGGAGTGAACTTTGCTACCTTGCATGCAGGAGAGACCATCTTCTCGCCTGTACGAGGGTTTCGTACTGTTCTCTCTTTTCTCTCGTTGCACTTGAATGATCCAAGGTCAGGAAGCTGAACCTTTCCGCCGGCCTTAACTTCTTCCTGGATAGTAGCTGTAAGAGCCTTGATAACCTTCTCAATATCCTTCTTTGAAACTTCGCTCTTAGCAGCGATAGCACTAACAAGTTCATTCTTATTCATGGAAATTATCCTCCTAAAAATCTTTAGCTTTAATTTCAGATTTGAAATCTATGCCTAACTTTATTATGTTTTATGAGCTTTGTCAAGGAATATAGCCGATTTATTGCCCTGTCAGGCGCTTTTAGCCCCGTCCCGGCAAATTCTCTCAGCCAAGCTCATATATCCTGCGGTCACCGTATATCCGCCTCCAGTCAGCATCAAAGGTGCCGACTGCCGTATCAATAAGCGAGTTTCCGAACCACGGATCGAAATGCTCCGGCGCTGCAGTTACTGCATGTGCGCCGGCCTTCATGGCGTCCATGATCTGTGTCGGGCTCCTGAAGCTTGCCGCAACTATCTTTGTGCCAATGCCGTTAACAGCATAAAGCTCCGCAATATCCGAGATAACGTGAACCGAATCAATGCCATTGGCGCCCATCCTGTTAAAATAAGGCGCAACATAATCAGCTCCCGCAGCCCCCGCAAGCATAGCCTGACCGGCGCTGAACACAGCCGTCGCAGTGATCCTGAAGCCCTCAGCCTTAAGAAGCTTCATGGTCTTAAGCCCGCAGCGGTTTACCGGAACCTTGATATAGGTATCACGTCCGAGCCTCTCCGCAACAAGCTCCGCCTCCTTAACATTTTCCTCTGCAGTGCTTCCTGTTATCTGTACATGCAGAGCGCCCTCCTGACCGATGATCTCCCTGATCGCGTACAGGCGTCCCCAGAAATCCGGATCATTCTCCTTCGAAAGGATCGACGGGTTCGTAGTAACGCCGCTTACCGGCATAAACTCACAGTACTTCTTTATCTTTTCAATATTGGCAGTATCAAGTAAAAATTCCATACACACCTCCGGCCAAAAATATTTGCGGACTGCGCTGAAGCATCACCGCACGCTCATACCTCATATAAAACAGCTGTTCTCTTTATTTCCTGTATTTGCGGACTGCTCTTAAGCATCGTGTCTTCCTGCATAAAAATGCAGCTTTTTCTGCATCTCCCCGGCGCATCACCGCATTTACATTTATTTGCACTTATTTACACTTACCGCTGCAGCTTCCTCATAAGCTCCGTCGCCCTGTCAAGCATAGCATCGCAGCCGGCATGCACAAGGCGCTTTCCATCATCATATATGAATTTCGGAGTAGTTCCGCTTATGATGCGCAGCTGTCCCTCATTCACCCTGGACGCATCCGAAATAGCATCGTGATTCACGCGAGCATTCTGATACATGGCCATACTGAACCCGCCCTCGGAAATATGCAGTTCACTCACCCCGAGCCTCGACGCCTCCGCCTTGGCCAGCGCCACCTTAAGCAGCCTCTCGGTCTCCTTCGGAAGATCTCCGAATCTGTCTATCAGCTCGTCGATCATCTCATCGCGCTCCTCCGTATTGCTTATGGCAGATATGCGCTTGTAAATATCCAGCCTCTGCTTCTCGCTGAAAATGTAGGACTCCGGGATAAACGCATCCGCGTCGCACTCAACGCTCGAGTCAAACACAGCCGGACTGTACTGCTCATCCATTAAAATGCCGCCCGCGCCGGGCACATAAGACCCGTAAGGCATAACAGCGGAAAGTTCCGCTTCTTCGGCATATACCGCACCCGAACCATCTCCGGCGCCATCAGCAGAAGAAACTATGCCGTTACCGGCACCATCACCCGCAGCTTTCACGCCGCCCGAAGCCGCATAAGCGCCGGCGCCTGACCGACCGGCCCACGCGCCGCCCTGCAGCTCCCTCACAGCCTCCGAAAGAAGCTTGACATACATCTCATAGCCGACCGCCGCCATCTGTCCATGCTGCTCCGCGCCAAGCACATTACCCGCGCCTCTCAGCTCAAGATCCCTCATGGCGATCTTAATGCCCGCGCCAAGCTCAGCAAACTCACGTATAGCCTTCAGACGCTTCTCAGCCTCCTCGGAAAGGATCTTATCCTTTCTGTACATAAAGAAAGCATACGCAGTCTTATTGGATCTGCCGACCCTGCCCCTTATCTGGTACAGCTGGCTCAGGCCCATACGCTCCGCTCCGTCAATAATAAGCGTATTGGCGTTCGGAATGTCCAGACCCGTTTCTATGATAGTCGTGGAAACCAGCATATCGATCTCGCCGCTGACGAACTCGTGCATGATATCCTCAAGCTCGCCCTCATTCATCTGACCGTGCGCATACTCAATACGCATATCCGGCATCAGAGCCCTCAGCCTGTCCGTCTTATCCTCAATGCCCTTAACCTTATTATACACATAAAAGACCTGCCCGCCGCGCTGCACCTCACGCTCCGCAGCCTCCCTGACAAGCTCATCATTGTACTCCATGACATAGGTCTGCACCGGTATACGCTCCACCGGAGGCTCCCTTAAGAGCGACAGATCGCGAATGCCCGAAAGCGACATATGCAGCGTACGCGGTATAGGCGTCGCCGTAAGAGTAAGCACATCTATATTGCTCTTAAGCTGCTTGATCTTCTCCTTATGCGCAACGCCGAAACGCTGCTCCTCGTCAATGATCAGCAGACCGATATTTTTAAAGCCCACATCCTTCGAAAGCAGCCTGTGCGTACCGATGACCACGTCCACAGTACCGTTTTTAAGCTTTTCGACCGTCAGCTTATTCTGCTGCGACGACCTGAAGCGCGACAGCATTTCCACCCTGACAGGATAACCGCCCATACGTTCCTTAAAGGTATTGAAATGCTGCTCAGCCAGTATCGTAGTCGGCACAAGGTACGCGACCTGCTTGCCCTCCTGCACCGCCTTAAAGGCAGCCCGCAGCGCGATCTCCGTCTTGCCGAAGCCCACATCACCGCACACAAGCCTGTCCATGATCTTATTGCTCTGCATATCAGACTTCACAGCCTCGATCGCGGAGATCTGATCGTCGGTCTCCTCATACGGGAAAAGCTCCTCAAACTCCTTCTGCCACGGAGTATCCTCGCCGTAACGGAAGCCGTCCGGCCTGATACGCTTCGCGTACAGACTCACAAGCTCCCCGGCGATCTCCTTAACATTATGCGCGACCCTCTGCTTGGTCTTCTGCCACTCAACACCGTTAAGCTTATTGAGCTTCGGCGCCTTAGCCTCAGCCGAAGCAAACTTCTGCACCGCATCCAGCTTGGTCGCAGGCAGATACAGACTGTCGCCGCCTGCGTACTCTATCCTTATGTAATCGCGCCCGGCGCCGTCCCTGGATATATGCTCAAGTCCCTTGTAAATGCCGATGCCGTGCCCCTCATGGACCACATAATCACCGACTGAAAGCTCATTCAGGCTGGATATCTTCGTACCGTCCGCATTAAACTTTTTCTTCTTTTTCCTGACAGCGCGCACACCGAACATGTCTCCCTCGGTAAGCAACGCATAGCCGATCTCCGGGTAAATGAAGCCGCGTCTGAGATTACCGTACACCACCTCAGTCTCACCGGACTTAAGCTCCCCGCTGCTCTCATCAGGGCAGTAGGCGCGTATCCCGCAGTCCCTCAGACTCTCCGCAAGCCTCGACATCCTCGTATGCGAAGGCGTCAGTATGCTTATCCTGTACCTCTGCTCCTGATAATGCAGCAGATCCTTTATCATCAATTCAAAGCTGTCCTTGTAGCTGCCCGCAGCCTGAGCGTTAAGTTCAAAGCACTTAAGCTCCGGAAAACCATCGACCCTCTCCAGGAAGCCGGAAAGCAGCACCGTCCTGCCGGTATTCAGCATCTCCATAACATTTTCAGGCATGAAAATGTCGGTAACCGCATTGCCATCTTCATCATTGTCGGAAACAATACCGCTCTCGAGCCTCTTCTCCATGCTCTCGGTAAATTCCCGCACCACAAGATCCATGCGCTCCCTGATCCTTGCCGGCTCATCCAGAAAAACAGGCGCATCCTCCTTAAAATAGGATATGAATGAAACCGTTTCACCGCGGCTCCTGCCCTCTGACGGGTAAATATCTATCCTCTTCGACCTCTCGCCCGATCTCTGCGTATCCGGGTCAAAGCTCCTGATCGTATCCACCTCTTCATCGAAAAACTCGATCCTGTAAGGCTCCTCAGAAGTGAACGGAAAAATGTCGAAAATGCCGCCTCTGACGGCAAACTGGCCCATCCTCTCGACCTGGGCCTCCCTCTCATATCCGATATCGGTAAGCATACGCACCAGATTGGCAGAGGTAAAGACCATACCCTCACCGATAGTCATAACATCGGCCTTCACAGTCTCACGCGCCGGGATCCTGTCCATAAGAGCATCAGCAGGCGCCACGATAACACCCGACTCATCCTGCATAAGATGCTTCACCGCATCCATACGCGTATTGGCAATATACCCGCCCCTTATATCCGAGCTGTAGAACAGCAGATCCTTAGCGGGATAAAGCCATACATTATCTGAAAATGTCCTGAAGTCCCCAAGCACAGCCTCAGCCTCACGGTCATCGCGGCACACATAGAGACCCCAGCCCCTGCCGCTGAGCAGTGAAGCAGCAAAATGCACCTTCTGACTGTCGGTACATCCGGACACACTGATAGGAACGGGAGCCTTTGCAAACTCCCGTTCCACCTCACGAAAACATCTCAATTGCTGCGCAGCATTATACATTGTCAGTATCTTCCACCGGCTCCGGAGCTATATCCATGCCGTTATACTTATTCATCGCGTTGTTAAGACCGTCATCAATATAACTCAGCACAGCCTCAGCCGCAAGCCTGTATTCCTTCTCCATAGTCTCCTTGTCAGCCTTCGAAAAACCGCCCAGCACATGGGAGATCATATCCTCATCCTGCTTAAGACCGCCGACACCGATACGGATACGCGCAAACCCATCCGAACCCATCTGGGCAATGATGCTCTTAAGCCCATTGTGTCCTCCCGCGGAACCGCTGCCCCTGATACGCATCTTACCGCACTTAAAGTTGATATCATCCACAAGCACGATAATATGATCCAGCGGAATATTGTAATAATCCGCCGCAGGACGCACGGCCAGACCGGAGTTGTTCATATAGGTCTGCGGTTTAAGAAGATAAAGCTTCTTCCCGTCCCTCACGGTATCCCCGCAAAGACCATTGAAGCGCTTCTCACCGACCCTCACGCCAAGCAGCTCCGCCAGACTGTCTATCGCCATAAACCCGGCATTATGCCGGGTACCCTCATACTTCTTATCGGGGTTACCAAGCCCCACAACCAAAAACGTCTCCATAATCAATCCCTTCCATGCGAATCACAAGTCCTTGCCTCATGCGCACCGCCGAAAACCGACTGCACTCATTTTCTGCATCCCTTCCCGCCCTTTTCGGGCCTTTGCCTCATGCGCACTGCCGAAAACCAGCTGCACTGCCGTCCATGCACAGCATTGCGGCAGCATCAGCAGGCCGGTATGCATATGCAGAATTCCGTTAAGCAGGCTCGAGGAAAGCAGAAGTGCGCCGGATGGTCCGGAGCCGCAGGCGACGGGGAACCATCCGTCAGGCGCACGGGTTAAGCTTTCCGCAGAGACTGCAGGAATTCGAATCCGCATACGGCCGGCTGATGCTGCCGCATGCGCCGATGGGAATAGTCTGCAGCCTGGTTTTTCAGCATACGGCCGGCTGATGCTGCCGCATGCGCCGATGGGAATAGCCTGCAGCCTGGTATTTCCGCATACGGCCTGCTGATGCTGCCGCATGCGTCCCTTGTGAATAGCCTGCAGCCTGGTTTTTCAGCATACGGCCTGCTGATGCTGCCGCATGCGTCCCGGTCGGAAATTCCGCACTCACCCGTGCTTCGCAAGGATCGCCCTGGCCACGCAGATACCATTCGCGCTGGCCTGCTGAAGCCCCCTGGTCACGCTGGCGCCGTCTCCCATAGCCCTGAGCCCCTTGATATTAGTCTCAAACTCCTTGTCCACCAGCACCTTATTGGAATAGAACTTCACCTCGATACCATAGAGCAGCGTCTCATCAGCCGCAATGCCCGGCGTCACCTTATCGAGCGCCAGCAGCATCTCCTCAATATCCAGCATGATCCTGTAAGGAAGCACCAGACTCAGATCGCCCGGCACCGCATCCTTAAGAGTCGGCTCCAGATTATTCCTCTTAAGCCTCTCCTCAGTAGTACGCCTGCCCCTGCGGAAATCACCGAAGGTCTGCACAAGGATCTTGCCATCGCAAAGCATATTTGAAAGTCTGGCTACAGATTTACCATATTCTATCGGAGTTTTAAATGGTTTTGTAAAATTTTTCGATACGAGCAGCGCAAAATTGGTATTGTGCGTCTTCATATCCTTCGACTTGTAAGCGTGGCCGTTTACGACCGCAAGCCCGTCATCGTAGTACTCAGTCGCAACCTCGCCGGAAGGATTGGTACAGAAGGTGCGCACCTTATCATCAAAGGTCGGAGTATAGTAGATCAGCTTAGCCTCGTACAGATTCTTGTTGAGGTACTCCATGACCTCATCCCTGACCTCGACCCTGACACCGATGTCCACAGTACCGACCGAAGTCTCGATATTGTGCGCATTGCAGAGCTTAGAAAACCAATCCGAGCCCTCACGTCCCACTCCTGCCGCGATCTCAGGCGCATAGAAACGATCGCCCTTATCCGTCACAACACCCTTCGCGACACCATCCTCAATGATGATATCGCTGACCATAGTATTGAAAAGCATCTCTACCTTCTTCTCAGTAAGATGATCCTGGATGCGGTTGTAGATCTTATAGCCCTCCTCAGTGCCCAGATGCCTGATCGGGCACTCCACAAGCTTAAGGTTCGCATTGATCGCGCGGCGCCTGATATCCTCGATGACATCAGACTTATCGGCGCCGTAAACATTGACATCAGCTCCGAACTTAAGATAGATATCATCGGACTCTTTTATCAGCTTCCTCGCCTCACTGTAGCCGAGTATCGCCGGAAGCGTACCGCCTACGTCAGGCGACAGCGACAGCTTTCCATCTGAAAATGCTCCTGCCCCGGCAAATCCCGTCGTAATATTGCACGGCTTGCAGCCCACACAGTAGCCAAGCTTACGCTTAGGACAGGTCCTCTTCTCGATAGGGCGTCCCTTCTCGATCATAAGGATCTTAAGATCCGGCTTCTCCTCAATCAGCGTGTATGCGCAGAAGATTCCCGAAGGACCCGCGCCGATAATTATCACATCATAATCTTTTCTGTTTTCCTCAGACATAGACACCTCTCTCTTAATATACCGTGCATCCGGAATCCGCGACAAAGACGCTTCTTCCTCTGCTCTGCATAAGTTCGATAGCGGATATCCTTCCCGAATATCCTGTCTCACTTAATGTACTTGCCCGTCGAGTGACCGCATAAGCAAGCTTAGCGTTAGTTCTCCGGGCTTAACGGACAGATAAGACCGGGGCTGAAGCTTCAGTCCCGGTCCTCCTTAACCAATGATCCTGATCAAAACACTGTCATCAATGCCGCACTGCAGCATTTTCCCGCAAACTGTATCGTCCGGATAAAGTCCGCATTTTCCTGCTCACACAGTCAGGATCCTGCATCCGGCTTCCGTCAGTCGCCGTACCTCTCATTTTCAGCAATAACGATCTGCGGCTCCTCAGCCGTGCCCTTGAAGGTAGAGTTCGCTCTGATGACGCCCCTCGACTCAACAATGCAGTTCTCGATCACTGAGTTATCACCGATATAAACATTGTTCATAATGATCGAATTCCTGATAACGCAGTTGTTTCCGACATAGACATCCTTGAAGAGCAGCGAATCCGTTACCTCACCATTAAGTATGCAGCCGCTTGAAACAAGCGCATTTTTAATGACAGAACCGGGGTTGTATTTTGCGGGAGGAAGGTCCTCGATCTTGGTATAAACCTGAGGATCGGAAGAAAAATACTTTCTCACATCCCTCTTCAGGAAATCCATATTCGTCTTGTAGTAGGACTCAACGCTCGCGATATTGGACCAGTAGCCCTCCATCTTGTAGGCATAGATCCTCTTGATATTCTTGTATCTAACCAGGATATCCTGAACAAAATCATACCTGTCGTCGGCGTTGCAGCTCTCCAGAAGCTCGATAAGGTGACGCCTTCTTACAACATAGATACCGCAGCTTATGGTATTGGCATCCGAGATAATAGGCTTCTCCTCAAATTCGGTTATGCGGCCGTCCGCATTCAGCATTACGCAGCCGAAACGGGTAACGTCTTCATTCTCCTCCATATCCCTGCAGACAACGGTAATGTCAGCCTTCTTCTCGATATGGTAGCTCAGCACCTTATTGTAATCCAGCTTGTAGATACCGTCTCCCGAAGCGATGACAACATACGGCTCATGGCTCCTCTTAAGGAAGTCGATATTCTGATAGAGAGAATCCGCAGTGCCCTTGTACCAGTCATTGGAGGTACTGGTAATGGTCGGGTTGAATACGAAAAGTCCGCCCTGCTTTCTGCCGAAATCCCACCACTTCGATGAATTGAGATGGGAATTGAGCGAACGTGAATTGTACTGTGTAAGGACCGCAACGGTCTGGATACGGGAGTTCGTCATATTGCTGAGCGCAAAATCTATGCTTCTGTATCCGCCGGCAACAGGCATTGCAGCTATGGCGCGCTTGTTGCTGAGTTCCTTCATACGTTTGGAATTGCCACCGGCAAGTATTACTCCTACAGCTCTCATTATGCCTCTGCCTCCTTTATGATATATCCGCCGCTCTTAAGCGCGCCGCCCGGGTAATCCTCCGGAACCGTCACGCCGTCAATGGCAGCATTCCTGCCGATCCTGACACCGTCCGGTATAACGCTCTTCTCCGCGATGACCGAAAGATCGCAGCAGTATACCCTCTTATCATACTCCGAATCCGCATACTCACCTGTGCCGATCACGCAGTTCTTACCAATGCAGACATCCTCGGCGATAATGGCCTTATCCACAACGGTGCCCGCGCTGATGACCGTATTGGACATAATGATGGAATTTCTGACGACAGCGCCTTCCTCGACAACAACGCCCTCGCCGAGCACGGAATTGTCCACGGTACCGCAGATCTCGCAGCCCTCGGAAATTATGCTTCTGTTGATGAAAGCATTCGGTCCGACATACTGCGAATGAATATTGTCGCACTTCGTGTAGATCTTCCAATACTCCTCATAGAGGTTGAACTCCGGAATGATGTCAACAAGCTCCATATTGGCCTGCCAGTAGGACTGGAGAGTTCCAACATCCTTCCAGTACTCATTGAACTCAAAGCTGAATATACGGCCGTCATGCTCTCTTATGTAAGGAATGACATGCATGCCGAAGTCGCAGTTCGGCTGATCCTTAAGCTTTATAAGAGCCTCCTTGAGCGCCTTATAGCTGAAAATGTAAATGCCCATGGACGCAAGGTTGGAGCTTGGGTTCTTAGGCTTCTCTTCGAAATCTGTGATGCGTCCGGTCTCATCAGTGATGACAAGGCCGAAACGGCTTGCCTCCTCCCACGGAACAGGCATGGTAGCTATGGTCAGGTCAGCATTGGAAGCCTTATGGTACTCAAGCATGACCTCATAGTCCATCTTGTAAATGTGGTCTCCGGAAAGGATGAGCACATACTCCGGATTGTAGGTATCCATGAACTCAAGGTTCTGATATATGGCATTGGCAGTGCCCGAATACCAGTCAGAGCCCTCTATGGTCTCATGCGGCGCAAGAATGGATACACCGCCGAAGTTTCTGTCCAGATCCCACGGAATACCGATACCTATGTGCGCATTAAGACGCAGAGGTGAATACTGTGTCAGCACACCTACTGTATCAACGCCTGAATTTATGCAGTTAGAAAGCGGAAAATCGATAATGCTGTACTTTCCACCGAAAGCCACTGCCGGTTTTGCCACACGCCTGGTCAGGATACCAAGCCTGCTGCCCTGGCCGCCTGCAAGGAGCATGGCTATCATTTCTTTCTTAATCACAAGATCACCTCGCTAAATTATTCTTCGGTACAAGCGCTTCTGTACAGCTTCCCCGCTGCATTGATTGCTTACGCAGCTCTCACTTCCGCAGCGATCCGGCATAGCCTCTGCCATATGGCATACCTTATACTGCTCTTGCTGCCGCTTCAACGCATTGAAACTATACAGTGCTTATATACATTTCTGATTATAACACGCTATTTGTATATTGTTAATAAACAAAGTCTTAATTTTTTAATTTAAATTGTGCATTGTTCGTAATAATTAACATTTATCAGGGTTTTTATGTCAAAAAAATGGTCCGTAACCCTGCTCACTGCTTCCGAACGAACCGGCGGCTTTGCCCCCTCCTGCCTAATTGTACAAAAAAGCGGACTGCCGCCGCAGTCCGCCTCTGTTCACATATAAGATTTTCGTCGCAGCCCGCAGAGCCTGTACACTGTCATAATCCAAAACTCATACATACCCGAAAGCCGAAACTTACAGCTCGCAGAGCCTGTACGGGATCGCCGCCGCAGTCAGTATGCGCTCCTCTCTGCGGTGGCAGGTAAACATAAGCACCTGGCAGCTGCAGGTCTCATTGATAAAGCGCACAGCGCTCTCTATCCTGTCGTCATCATACTGCAGGAAGCTGTCATCGAGCACCAGCGGAAGCGCAAACTCCCCGCCCTCAATAAATTTAGCTGCCGCAAGTCTGAGTGCAAGGTATATCTGGTCAACGGTTCCGGCACTCACCTCATTGATGCGGATGACCCTGCTGCCGGCGTGAAGCTCTGCATCAAAATTATCACCGACATCCAGCGTATGGTACACACCGCCCGTTATCTTCTCAATATACTCACCGGCCGTCTTATTGATATATCTGCCGGCCGAAAGCGCAATGCTGCGACCCAGCTCATCAAGCTTTTCCACAGCCATATCTATCGAATCGATGCTGTCCTTTATGCGGTCATTCTGAGCAATGATCTGCTTAAGCTCCGCCGCCTGGTTTTTAAGAGCGTTAAGTTCAAGCAGCTTCTGCTCCACAAGTATCCTTGCGCTCTGCTGCCTCTCAAGCTCCTCAGTGCAGTAGCTCTGCTTCCTTGCAAGCTCAAACAGCGCATCATCCCTGGAGGTCTTATCCCGCTTCAGCTTATCCACTGTATCACACACGGACCTGAATTCCTTCATCTTACTTCTGAAGGCCTCATAGTTTCCGGCATCGGCATCATCGCTGTCGGTATATTCCATGAGGAACATGCCGAACCCCGAACTCAGCTTGTTATAGTTCTTTACATCGATATTCCTCTTTACGAGCAGCGCGATGCCAAGTATAAACAGTACAGCCGCAGCTGCCGCAAAGTAAGGCATATATTCAAAGCCGAACCTGAAGAAAAATACCGCGGTCACTGCCACAGCAGCGACAAAGCACAGTATGGCCAGGTTCCTCATAAGCCCGCTCTTATACTTGCGCTCAGCCTCGCCGAATTCTCCCCAAAGCCTTGAGGCTTCAGCCTCCTTTTCAGCGATATCGGCCTTGCTCCTGAGATCCTTAGCCAGAAGGACCTCCTCATTCTTCCTGATATCTGCCGCGATTCCCTCTATATCAGTCTCGGTATCCTTTACCTCGGTCTTCAGACTGCTGCGGACAGAGGTATAGTACTGGATATTGTTCTCATTTCCAGGATCCTTAAGCTCATTTTCAAGGTTTTTGATGCGCCCTGCCGTAAGCGTATAGCGCCTCGCAGCGTCCTCATCAAGTCCCTTCATAAGCTCAGCCTTCCGGCTTTTGAGATATTCGATGGCCTTCTCACTGTTAAGGTCCAGACTAACCGTTGTATTAAGATTCCGTATATAGCGTTTAAGCTCGACCGCCATTCCCTTGTCGGTCTCCGACTTGAGCTGTCCGATGCTTACCGTATTGACATATGCGCTTTCCGAAATACCGCGGAGCGCAGTATTCATGAATACAGCCGGATCCTTAAGCTTACTGCCGTTTTCGTCATAGACACTGAGATCATCGCCCGATATGCTGAAATCACGCTCTATCGTGTAGTTTCTGCCCTCGTGCTCAATGCGCAGCCTGCCCTTGTAGACCTCCTCACCGTTCCACGGTCTCAGACTGTCATAAGCGGACTTCTTTCCCGCGCGCACATGATCACCGCCCATGCCGTAGAGCATAGCCTTCAGAAAGGTGTGCAGCGTCGATTTTCCCGCTTCATTTTTTCCGTATATTATATTTATGCCCGGCTCAAACTTAAGCTCGTAATCCTTAAATTTTCCAAAGCCGTCTATATGCAGATCAATAAACTTCAAGGCTTTACTCCCCATCCGCTGTCTTAAGCAGCGCATCAATACCGTAAAACATGGCCTTTTTCTCGACCGGTGACATATTTTTCTCCGAATGTCTGAAGGAGCTTATGAAATATCCGATCATATCTCCGGAATGCTCCTCGAACAGCGCCTCAAAATCATACACCGGCTCAGTTTCATCAAGGATCTCCGTAATGCGGTACTTAAGTTCAAGCTCAGCAAGGTCCGGAACCATATCCGGGTTCCTCTTTCCGAATATCCTTATCCTGTAAATGTTTTTGGTCCCGCGTTTTTTTATCTCAGCCTCTACAATATTCTTAAGCTCCTCAGCCGTAGTCTCTGTGTTGATGCCGGCCATAAGCGGAACATAGCTTGCTGACGCGAGCGGAACAAACTCAAGCTTTACAAGCTTTCCCGTCGCATTGCTTATATCTCCGACGATCAGCCCGTGCTTTCCGACATCGCTTATGCCCTCCGGCTCCAGACCTCCGGCGCAGCAGATCCTGCCTCCTGCATACTCCGCGTATTTAAGGCTTCCGCCGACAGCAGCATATGATATGTCAGTCTGCTCCAGCTGCTTAGCTGCCGCAGAAGTATCCTTATCATACATAAGAGCGATGCGTATAGTCTCCTTATTGCCGGTATCATTTCCGATAAATCCGGTAAATGCCTCAGAGCCCGTCTCACAGAAATCCGTGCGCGACAGTCCGTATATGACAGTATTAAGTCCCGAAGCGATCACCTTCTCAGGCTTTCCGCTCATGAAATAAGTGACATCGGACTTCCATTCGTAGCTTCTTACCGGGCTGCTCTTTTTTACCATATCGCTCTCGCCGGCGATGATCACGACCTTGGCCCCGTTCAGCCTTGAAAACAGCCTGTCCGCCTCTTCAAGTTCCAGGCTCACAGGCTGATGCGAAAAAAGGCCTCCGGAAATGATGACCAGCTCGGCTGAAAGCTCCGCAGCCTTATCCACAGCGCGCTTAAGAGCATCATTTACCTCTATGCTCCTGTCACGCCCCCAGCTGCGGCCGCTGTCGGTATTCATGCCTATCCTTACATCGCTGATATGTACAAATCTCATGCGCGGTCTCCTTGTCAATGATATAAGAGAAAGAACGCGTCATACGGCGCGTTCTGAACTGCGCTTGCCGCACCATGCCCTGACAGCAGTCAGTGCAGCGGCAGCGCCAATTATTTTTGGTTAAAGTTCACAGGTCTTCGGTGTACGCGGGAACGGAAGGACGTCTCTGATGTTCTGCATGCCCGTGATATACATTATCGCACGCTCAAAGCCGAGTCCGAAGCCCGAATGTCTTACCGATCCGTACTTTCTGAGATCCAGATAGAACTGATAGCCCGCAGGATCGAGTCCAAGCTCATTCATACGTGCAACAAGCTTATCGTAATCATCCTCTCTCTGTGAACCGCCCATGATCTCGCCTACGCCCGGAACAAGACAGTCGACAGCGGCAACGGTCTTTCCGTCCTCGTTCTGCTTCATATAGAAAGCCTTGATATCCTTAGGATAATCCGTTACGAATACAGGTCTTGCGAAGATCTTCTCGGTAAGGTAGCGCTCATGCTCTGTCTGCAGATCGCAGCCCCACTCTACCTTGTTCTCAAACTCATCATTGTGCTTGCTGAGTATCTCGACAGCCTCGGTGTAGGTAACCTTTCCGAACTCAGAGCTTACGATCTTCTGAAGTCTCTCGATAAGTCCCTTCTCGATGAAGCTGTCAAAGAACTTCATCTCCTCGGGAGCATTTTCAAGGACATATCTGATGATATACTTAAGCATGGCCTCCTCTACATCCATAAGGTCTGAGAGGTCTGCAAATGCCATCTCCGGCTCGATCATCCAGAACTCCGACGCATGTCTAGTCGTGTTTGAATTCTCAGCTCTGAAGGTAGGTCCGAAGGTGTAAATGTTTCTGAAAGCCATAGCATAGGTCTCGCCGTTGAGCTGTCCGGATACCGTAAGGAAGGTTGGCTTTCCGAAGAAATCCTTTTCATAATCAACTTCCTTAGCGTCGCCCTTTGCGATCCTGTCAAGGTCGAGGGTCGTTACCTGGAACATCTCTCCTGCTCCCTCGCAGTCTGAGGAAGTGATAAGCGGTGTATGTACATATACAAAATCCTGCTCCTGGAAGAACTTATGTATAGCGTATGCAACGAGTGAACGTACTCTGAATACAGCCTGGAAGGTGTTAGTTCTCTGGCGGAGGTGTGTCATAGTAAGGAGATACTCAAGTGTATGGCGCTTTTTCTGAAGCGGATAATCAGGTGAAGATGTGCCTTCGACCTCTACCGATACTGCCTGTATCTCAAACGGCTGCTTGGCCTGCGGTGTTGCCACAAGCTGTCCCTTAACTATAACAGATGAACCTACATTGAGCTTTGAGATCTGCGCGAAGTTCGGCATACTGTCATTGTAAACGATCTGAAGTGTCTCAAAATATGAACCGTCGTTCATAACTATAAAACCAAAGGTCTTTGAGTCTCTGACAGATCTTACCCAGCCTCCTACAGAAACCTCTTTGCCGATATACTTATCGGTCTCCTTGAACAGTTCTCTGACTGTAGTTAATTTCTCCATTGTACGTATTGCTCCTATATTTTATTTTCTGCTTAAGCGGCATAGAATATGCCTCTTAAGCAGACTCTGTTTTCATAAATTTCCGATTCGAAACTATGCCTGAGCATATGCTTTTACAGTTTCATATCATTTATTACCGGCACAGCACAGCATCATTTATCACTGCTGCGGCTTCTCTGTAAGCTTTGCTACCGCGTCACTTACGGACTGCGCCTCTCCCGAATCGATAAAGCCCTTAAGCTTTTCGAGAGTTGCAGGCTCAAGATTCCTTGTGCCTATATACTGTGAATAGCTGTTGTTGATCCAAAGCTCCTCTGTGGATACCTTGGATGAAAGCTCCTTAACCTTTTCCGTTATCTCATTGAAGCCGGTCTGGGTCTCATTGAGTTTTTCCGCAAATCTTGCATCGATCTCATCGCAGAGGACATTTTTGGTAACAGCATCAAACTGGCTGAGTCCCTCTTCCTTTTTGCGGACAACATTCTCACGTTCCTGATTCTTCTGCGCAAGCTCATCATCAAACTCGCGGAGATCGTAAAAGCTGTCATCCTTATCCCTGCTGATATTGCGCCTGATAAGCTTTATCTGCTTCTCATCGGCCTTGATATTGTTGACAATGCCCCTGCCCTGCATGGCAGCCTGCGGATTGCGTCCCTTGGCATTTACCGAGACCGCAACATATATGATAACTATCAGCATGATCACTGCGATAGCTATTACATATCTGAGTATATGGTTCTGCGTAATGAGGCACGCTGCCAAATATGGCGCCACAAGGCAGATCAGTATAAGCACTATCAGCCTGAACCACTCGCCAAGCCCGCTCGGCATGAACAGTGAATAGAACAGCCTGGTCCTGCAGATGCCCGAAAGACCCGAGTCGCTGACCAGCTTCGCAAGCTGCGTCTTCAGGAACTTTATCTCATCCTGGTACGGCTTTATCTGCTCATCTATCCTGACCTTTACGCCCTGGCTTCTCGCCTTCTGTCTCTTATCGTTAATGCTCTTGATCTCAGATTCAAGAGCCTTTATCTGCTTATTGAATTCGGACTCGTATTCGCCGCGCCTCGAACTGATGGTCGTGGCTTTTTCCTTCTCGATATTCTTTTTAAGCTGTGAAAGTGCCATATCAAGAGACTTCTGAGAGTCCTTGTAGCCGTTAAGCACAGTCTTATCATTGTTTAACTCGCTTACCGCATTGATTGCTTCCTGTATAAACTCACCCGGAGAACTGATATCTGCCATGCTTAACCTCCTTAAAATATGTACTTTTTTTAACTATTCAGCGGATATAAAGTGGTATGCATACTGCCGGACCGTATTGTGAATGTTCCTTACAGATGCTGCTGAACAGCTGCACTTTTTCAATCTTCACAAATGCGCTGTTATTGCAGATTTGCCTTTACCGCCTCGACGATCTGCTGCTGAGTCTCTTTATCCGACTTTCCCGGCTCCCAGACTACGATCTCTGCCGCGCCCTTGAATCTCGGGATAAGATGCATATGGAAATGGCTTACAGTCTGGCCTGCTGCCTCTCCGTTATTCTGCACAAGATTGAGTCCGTCTGCATTAACAGCCTTCATAAGAGCCGGAGCCACCTTTTTGGCAGTCTTTACAGCCTTTGCTGCAATCTCCTCATCAAGCTCGAAAAGGTCCTTCGCATGCGACTTCGGAAGGATCAGCGCATGTCCCTTTGAAGCCGGATTAAGGTCGAGGATAACTCTGAAATCGCTGTCCTCATATATTGTATCTGATGGAATCTCTCCTGCAGCAATTCTGCAGAAAATGCAGTCTGGATCTGTCATGTTCTTTCCTCCGTCTGAATCCGAATTTTTATTTTGTTTATGTTATTTGCTTTTCTCTGATATTATGTGAAACAGTCGGCACCGGCTGTAAATGAATCCGTCAGCGCCGGAGTTCTCTGTCAGCCACGCATTCTGCTGAAATATCTTACCGGCTCCGGGATCTGCAGCAGCACGTTAAGCCCGCGGCCTGTTGAAGTTCACCCTGCCCTGCATCCAGATCCTGCACTTTATGCGTCTGCCCTTAAGCGGCTCACCGACAAGATCCTGCTTTCTCATGCAGAGCCTGAACTCGAGTTCATTGCACTGGACCTTCATTATATAAAGCTCAGTCCCTGTAAATATATTGATATTGTCCCTTATACTGAGTATCTCGCCGACTATGGTATACTGGTCGCACTCCACGCCGCACGGCAGCAGACTCTGCTCGACTATTGAATAGAGGTCCTCATTCTCGATTCTCTGCGCCAGCTCCTCGAACATATCCATATCCGACTTGGTCAGCGTATCAATAGCTTCCTCATCACCGTTGCGTGCCGCTTCTATAAGTGTATCCTGCTCTTTCTGCAGGTTGATGCTTGCTTCAAGATCCTCAGAACTTTTCTCCACCGGAAGCAGCACCGTTGCCGAATCCGCAAACGCGGAAAGATTGGTGCCGTAAAAATCAAAGATCCGTCCGGCATCCGGCATCATCCTGTAGTCGACCGGATTGCTCACATAGAAAATAAGCGAAAGTCCGGGCTTATACTCCTCTATGATTCCTTCAAATGTTTCCTGCGAGGTATGTCTTTCGATAGTGCATACATTCTCCAGAGAAACCTCGGCCGATTCCAGGTAAGGATAGTAGTACTGGAGTATGTTTTCACCTGAATCAAGACTTATGACCGCCGCGCATATACCGGCGCAGTCGTTGACCGGAAGCCTGTACTCCTTGAGCGACGCCCCGTCCTCGAGCGCCATTTCATGCGTTCTGCAGTTAGCGGACAGTACATTGTCACAGATAAACCGGTATATCTCGTTATCGGTTGTTTTTTCACTGAATCCTGCTGCCTGTAAGTATCTATGCATAATCCTCAGCCGATCTTTAATCTGAATTTCTGAGCTTCCTTTTCCGAATTGACAAGCTCTATCCTGCCTCCCAGGGCAGCTATCTTCTCAGGGAAGTTCTCGTATCCCCTCTGTATAAAACCGATCTCGTCTATAGTCGAATATCCGTCAGCGCACAGCGCCGCGATAACGAGCGCAGCCCCGGCTCTTAAGTCAGGCGCGCTTAAGGAAGCCCCGTTATAGCTTCCCGAGCCCTTAACGACCGCAACATTGCCCTCAACCTTTATGCTGCTGCCCATGCGTCTGAGCTCATCAACATACCTGAAACGGTTCTCGAATATGCTCTCAGTGACCATGCTTGTGCCCTCGGCAAGCGAAAGCGCAACCACTATCTGCGGCTGCATATCTGTCGGAAATCCCGGATACGGAAGCGTCTTTACATCAGTGCAGTACTGCTCCTTAGCTCCGATAACTCTGACAGCCTCATCATATTCGATGACCTCATTGCCCATCTCAAGAAGCTTGGCCGTGATAGACTCCAGATGCTTCGGGATAACATTCTTTATGAGAATGTCTCCGCGGGTGGCTACTGCCATGCACATATATGTGCCGGCCTCTATCTGGTCCGGAATAATGGCATACTCTGTGCCGTGAAGCCTCGATACGCCCTCTATACGGATAGTATCCGTTCCGGCGCCCTTTATCTTCGCGCCCATACTGTTGAGGAAGTTCGCCACATCAACAATGTGCGGCTCCTTTGCGGCATTTTCAATAATAGTACGTCCGTTTGCCATGGCTGCAACCATCATGACATTGATAGTCGCGCCGACAGTTACTACATCAAAATATATATGGGCAGCTCTCAGTGTATCGGCATTGGCGATAACAAGTCCTCTTTCGATATTTATCCTTGCGCCGAGAGCCCTGAAGCCCTTGAGATGCTGGTCTATAGGTCTCGCTCCTATATCACAGCCTCCCGGAAGAGGCACCTCCGCATGCTTATACTTGCCGAGAAGCGCTCCTATAAGATAATATGAAGCTCTTATCCTGCGGATGAACTCGTCATCAACTGATACATCATGGATCCCCGAGGCATTGATGATGACAGTATGTCTGTCAATGCGCTTTACCACTGCGCCTATCTCAGCTATAGCCTCAAGCATGACATTGACGTCATTGACATCCGGCAGATTTTCTATTAATACATCCTCGTCGGTCATTACCGCTGCAGCGATGATGCCAAGCGCCGCATTTTTAGCGCCGTTGACAGTAACCTCACCCTTAAGCGGCAGACCGCCTCTGATTATATATTGTTCCATACTGGATTGGCCTTCCTATACGATAAAAAAGCATCACAAAACGCGCTGCTTCCTTGCGCCATTATATTACTTAATATGTTTTTTGTAAAGCTGAGTCTTGTATCACCGCGTGTACGGCACAGCGCAGATAAAATCGTTCTGCCGTGCGGCAAAATACGCTGCCGCATCCTCCTTTGACATAACAACTGTGCTGTCCTCAGTATTCCTGCTTCCGGGATACAGAAGCTTTACATTATTCTTATCGAAGCCGTAGATCAGGCAGTAGCTGCCGTCACCAAGCAGAGCGGCCACCGGCATGTCCTTGGACACATAATAAAGTACCCTGTCCAGCTCGATGCCCTGAGCATCCAGCACAACAGTATCATTAAAGAGCCCGCTGCCATTAAACCCGTCAAGCGCATCGGTAAGCGCCTCTGCTTTTCTCTTAGGATCGGAAACCGTATTCATGGTATCGCGGTCCGCCCTGTTGTATAGTACTGCCGAATTAAGATCCGTCACATATCCAAAGCTGTCATAGCTTCTGTTTACAGCCTCTGCGAAATCATTGCTCACAAGCGCGAGCCTGCCGTTTATATAGCAGCAGAACAGCATGCTGCTCTCTGCCGCAGCCGGCTGCAGCTCAATGTTTCCGGCATTTTCATAGGAAATGCTGTCAGGAGCGTCTATGCTTACCGACTTTGTGGATTTTATCTCTTCATCCAGCGCGATATAGCTTATCTTCTTACGGCTCTTTGATTCCGCGGTCCTTACGCAGCCCTCTTCCTCGTCCGGGGCATTGTACACGATGGTATCCGCTCCGCTGTAGAAGTAGTCATCGCCGTTCCTGCTGTACAGGTCAAACTGTATGCGCTTTCCTTCAAGTCTGACATTTTCTATATACTGTTCAGGCTTTTCATAGCGCTTTATCACATTCATGCTCTCATCCATTATCTCAAGAGCGGTGAGCGGGATCCCCTTCACGCGGTTATTTACTACCAGCTTATCATTGTTTCCGGCTATGCCGTAGATAAGATTGTTGTCACTGAAATCAATAAGAGTAAACCTGGTTTCAAAATCCGTGTCCACCGATTCCGTTATGCCGGTATCTACATCCATGATCTTTATCGTACTGTCCTCAGCCTTGGAGCTGTCGAGCCAGGCTACCTTTTTCTGAGTGCTGCTCGATGCAAATTCTCCGTATTCAAGGCCGCTGGCGGCGATAAGCATTTCCATTGATTTAAGATCTATGGCGACGATCTGGCCGTTCTGTTTCAGATAGAACATGTCATTTGCGCCGGTAACACAAAGCTCCTCAGCCTCCTCGGCGATCATTTCATAGCTTTTTTCCAGTGGAATGAAGAAAAGCTCTGCGACAGTTCCGTTGCTTTCGGTATACTTATAATAGGTAAGACCGTTGCGTCCCTCGTGCCGTCCCCTGTTCATATAGCCATAGACCACAAAGTCCACGTCTCCGGTATCGCTTACCTTCAGTATCTTAAGGTCATGCCTGTCATAATCGGCCCTGACGTCGTAGTCCGTTCCGTTCCTGAAGGAAAATACATTTACAGCAGCATGCTTTGTCTGGTCATACAGCCAGAGATCCTTATTTACCTTAAAGCTTATATACCTGCTGTTTTCGGATTTTTCCGCCTTTACATTGCCCGGAGAGGTTATGCCAAGCTCTATCCTCTGTCCTGAAAATGCCTGCCGGCTTCCGTCCATTATCTGATCCGTGGTTCTGTCATAGTTCATCAGATATACTCTCTCAGAGCCGAGTCTCAGCGTGTACTCATCATTATTGGTGTAATAATCGATATGGCCGCCTTCCTCTTCTGTGGTGGTCATATACTTTATCCCTATCTCTCCCATGATGCCCGAGATTTCTCTTATGGTTATCTCAGGTTCATTGAAAAGCTTCATGCCGGTTCCAGCCCAGCTTACCTGTGAAAAGCTTGAATGGATATTTACATGTCCAAGTGAGGAATTGTCTGCTGTGTCATTCATTTCCAGGTAAGTGATAAGATCCCTGGCTTCGTTGTAGTCAAAGGTCTTTCTCACAAAGCTGTCCGTAAAGTCAAGCATCCTGGCTGAGGTATCGTCGTCAAGCCATATTATCCTGGTATAGAAATTGAGATCCTCGGCTCCGGTATCCAGCCTGATAGTAAGCAGGTACTGAACGCCCTTCTCAATAAGGTTCTGAATCGGAAGTTCGGCATAGACTATGCCGTCGCGTTCCTCAAACCGGTCTATGGTAGTTCTCTCGATAAAATGCGTCAGATCCAGGCTTCGTATTTCATAGGTTATGCCTGCCGCCACATAGCCGCCGTAGCGGTTTATCTGCAGCTTAAGCTTACGGTCCGCAGGAAGCGGAGTAATACAGTCCGCCGCAGCGCTGTTTCCCATATCCTGCCTGTATGCATGCATCGGATTAACGGTCCTTCCATCTACCTCTGCATATATTACAGGGAGCTCCGGCTCCTCCAGCGCAGAATATATCGTAAAGCCCTTTTCCGTATTTATAAGATTCCATGCAAAGAAAATGATAAGTGCGGCAGCAAAGATAATTATATTTACCAGCACAACCAGCAGGCTTTTATTTTTTATCTTCTTAAACTTCAAGTTTCAGTCCTTTATATTTATGCAGTATGTCTGCTATATTTTACTTTCCGGTCACACATTTCCGCAGTCTGTCCGCTATACGTTTCTTTCAGGACATTATGTCCTGCAGCGCATCTGCAGTCTGCCCTTTATAATTTTACACTCGGACATAATGTCCCAAAGTCAGTCCTTTATATATCCGAGGGCTCTCTCAAGAGCTTCCTTTTCTTCTGTTCCGAGAGGTGTATCTGTTGTTCCCGCATCTATTTCCTTAATATATATGAAGCAGCCCTCTCTTGAATGCATACAGTTCAGTACGATGCCGCTGTTGGTATAATCCAGCGCAGCAAGCGCAAAGGACATTTTTCCGCCCATGCCCTGAAATGCATCGTAATGAACCAGACCTATCTTCTGAAAGGCCGACCGCAGATTACGGTTCATGATCCTCATTGCTTCACGGTTTGATATGCCATCGCTCTGCAGCTCTGCTATTTCTTCCTTTTCCTTCATTATGAATTCTTCCAGGGACTCAGTATCCCTGCCCCTCATAAAGAAATCATAGGCTCTGTACAGGCGCCTGTATCTGACTATTGAAAAGACAGCAAGGCCTAAGCTCAGCAGGCTTATCACTACAGCTGCTGCCAGCAGTATCTCTGTTTTTAAAAATACGCTCTGCAAAATCCTTTCTCCTTACATCAGCTTTGCAATGATCTTATCCAGATCATCCTGCGAATAATAATCAATGACGATCTTTCCGCTTCCTTTTTTGCCCTCATTGATCACTACCTGTGTACCGAGTTCCTCACCGATACGTCTTTCTATATCCGCGATATAGATATTCTTTTCCTTTGTTTCTTTTGTCTTCTTCTCTTTGCCTTTTCTTACAGCATCAGGATTTTTAACCAGCTTTTCAGTCTCTCTTACACTAAGACCTGCTTCAACGATCCTGTCAGCAAGCAGCTTCTGTGTTTCCTTATCCTCTACAGTGATAAGGCATCTTGCATGTCCTGCGCTTATCTGTCCCGATTCAAGCATATCCAGCACTTCATCGCAAAGGTTAAGCAGTCTCAGACTGTTTGTTATGGTGCTTCTGTTCTTGGATACTCTTTCAGCGATATCTTCCTGCTTAAGACCATACTCATCTATAAGAGTCTTATAGGCTCTCGCTTCTTCGACAGGATTTAGGTCCTCTCTCTGGATATTCTCTATGATGGATATTTCAGCCGACTCTCTGTCCTCGATTTCCTTTATTATTACAGGGATCTCCTTAAGTCCTGCCTGCTTTGCCGCGCGCCATCTTCTCTCACCGGCGATTATCGTATAAAGTTCACCTTTTTTTCTTACGATCACCGGCTGTATTACGCCATACTTTTTTATTGATTCCGTAAGTTCGTCTAATGACTCCTTATCAAAATTTTTTCTCGGCTGACCGGCGTTTGGCTCTATAAGAGAAATCTTCAATGTTGATGTTTCACGTGAAACATTATCCTTGTCTTCATTTGTCTTTGCGCTGCTGTCTGCCTTTGATGCATTGGCATTTCTTTTGTTTCTGGAAGAATTTTTGATTTCCTTATCAGCCTCTTTTATCAATTCCGGAGCATCGTTTCCGAATATTGCTCCAAGTCCTTTACCTAAACCACCCTTTGGCATTACGAAACCTCTCTGTGTAAAACTGTTAAAACAATCGATTATTAATCAATAGTCACTCATCAGATCCTGCAGGAGGTATTTTTCTTCTCCTGCTTGATTATGCTATGCGCACATCTCGATTTTGCTCTGTTTCATCTCGATGTACTTTACCGTCAAATGTTCATTCATACATGTGCGATGGCTGCTTGATGGTCTTATCGAACAAATGGTCGAATCAAATTTCTTCATTTATAATTTCTGCCGCAAGCAGTCTGTAGCTTTCAGCGCCTCTTGACGAACTGTCATACATCGTTATAGGCTGCCCGTATGAAGGAGCCTCGGCAAGTCTTACATTTCTCGGTATCATAGTTTCAAATATGCGCTCATTAAGATTTTCCCTGACTGACTCCACAACCTGCTGGCTGAGATTTGTCCTTGAATCATACATTGTAAACAGGATCCCCCCTACAGTAAGATCCTTATTGATCTTCTGCTTTATGACATATATAGTCTTAAGCACCTGGTTAAGTCCCTCAAGCGCATAATACTCACACTGTACAGGTATGATAACTCTGTCCGAGGCAGCAAGTGCGTTAAGCGTAAGGATACTAAGTGACGGAGGGCAGTCTATGATCACATAGTCATAGTTCTCCCTGATTTTGCTTATTGAATCTCTAAGTATAAGATTTTTGTCATCCAGCGACTGAAATTCCACTTCCACGCCTGACAGATCCATGTCCGCTGTAATCAGGTCCAGACCCTCTGTAATATCCTTGCTGATACATTCCTCCGGTTTCGCCGCGTCGCATATCAGATCATATATTGTTTTATCATTATTGATTTCAAATGATGACAATCCGCTCGTTGTATTACCCTGCGGATCGAAATCTATTAAAAGAACCTTCTGTTCCGCCTCTGCCAGCGCAGCAGCAAGATTTATGGCTGTAGTTGTTTTTCCAACGCCGCCCTTCTGATTTGTTACAGATATAACTCTGCTCATTACACCTCCGAATCAATGTTTCACGTGAAACATCGCTTTGTATTTGAGTCACAATTATAGCATATATTTCTGTCAAATAAAAATAATCTGAACAGATAAGATGAAAAATTATGGATTTTACATTGGAAATAAGATTAAGTAAATTAAGAAGTGACTTTGCCCGCCGAACGCCCACTCAGGCATACCCGGTGGTTGTTCGACGTTTTTCCGCACATTTCTTGAAGGTCACCTGTTTATAAAATTAAGGTGATTTTTTACGCGATATGAATGATTACTTGCCCATGCAGAATTTGCTGAAGATCTCATTTACCAGGTCTTCATCAACATCTTCCCCGAGTATATTGCCGAGATATGTGTAGGCATTGACAAGGTCTATAGTATAGAAATCCTCCGGCATACCGGCATCTACTGAATCCTGCACTGATTTGAGAGAATCAATAGCATTCTCGATAAGCTTTTTATGTCTCATCGAACTTAGTATCAGTTCGTCGTTATAACTTATCTCACTGCGGACAAACAGTTCATTTATCCTTGAGGCAAGTTCTTCTTTGCCGTATTTTTCAACAGCCGACATCCTTATTATATCTTCGCTGCCTGCCGAGTGAATGCTGTTCAGTATGAAAGCTTCATTCACAGCTTCAGTAAGATCCTGCTTATTAAGTATGATGACTGTCTTTACAGAATTACTGTTGATGTAGTCAATTATCTCATGCTCCTCCGGACCCGGAAGTTTTGACGAATCAACCACAAACAGCAGCAGGTCGGCGCCTGCAGCCTTCTCCATAGCCTTGTCCACACCGATCTTTTCTATAGGGTCGCAGGTATTTCTTATACCGGCTGTATCGGCAATATTAAGAGTCAGCCCGCCGATATTGATATGTTCCTCAATAGTGTCCCTCGTAGTACCGGCTATCTCAGTCACTATAGCCCTGTCCTCTCCGAGTATATAATTTAATATAGAAGATTTACCGGCGTTGGGGCTTCCGAGTATAACTGTATTGATTCCTTCCTTGGCGATCCTGCCGTTTTCATAGCTTGCAAGCAGTTTTTCAAGTTCAGCCCCGGCATCCTTTATATGCGACGAAAGTTTCTCACTGAAGCCTTCGAGATCAATATGCTCCGGATCATCGAGCGCAGCCTCAATATACGCGGTATCCTCAAGTATTACCGCTCTGATCTGCCTTATTTTTTCCGACAGATCTCCCTTAAGCTGTGAAACAGCAGCCTGCATAGCCTTTTCATTTTTGGAATTGATAACATCTATGACAGCCTCTGCGCGGCTCAGATCCAGTCTGCCGTTTAAAAATGCTCTCTTTGTAAATTCACCAGGCTCCGCCTGCTTTGCCCCGGCATCAAGTACATTTTTGAGTATCCTCTGCATCATCAGCACACCGCCGTGGCAGTCTATCTCTATAGTATCCTCACCGGTATACGAATGCGGACCCTTCATATTTATGAGAAGTACCTCATCCAATGTTTCACGTGAAACATAATCTACTATATAACCGTAATGTACATGGTGGCTGATAGTAAAATCAGGAGCATTGCGCTTCGAAGTTATAAATATTTTTTCAGCTATACTGTAGCTTTCAGGTCCTGATATACGGATAATACCTATTCCCGACTCAGTAAGACCCGTGGAAACAGCTGCTATGGTTTCTGAATTAAGCATTGCCTATCGGCTCCTTATGAGGTGTGCCGGCCTTTCTCGGATATTTGCCCGGCGTTGATCTTACTTTTTTAACTATGACAATGTTCCTGCCCATATCCGTTCCCGGAAGTACAAACTCCGACTGTGAGAACACTGACCCTCCCAGCACTTTAAATGCCTTGTCAGCCGAAGCTATTTCCTCTTTGGAATCTCCCGACTTATATGCGCAGAAATATCCGTTAAGCTTTGAAAACGGCAGACAGTACTCAGAAAGGACTCTCATATCGGCGACAGCCCTTGATACCGTAAGATCAAACTTTTCCCTGTACTTCGGATCATGTCCGAGATCCTCAGCTCTTCCGTGGACAGTATCTACACCTGTGAGTCCCAGTTCGGCTATACATTCATTAAGGAAGTCTATCCTTTTTCTGAGGGAATCCGCAAGACATATCCTGATATCAGGAAAAGCAATCTTAAGCACCATGCCCGGAAGTCCTGCTCCTGTACCGAGGTCAAGAACTCTTGAATCCTTGTTAAGAAGCTCTGTAACCGTGCTGCCGGCTCTGACAATGGACAGACTGTCTATGATATGCTTGTCCGCAAACTCACCTACCTCGGTAATTGCCGTAAGGTTCATCACCTTGTTTTTTTCAATTACCAGTTCGTAATATCTGTAGAGCTTCTCGAGCTGATCTGTATCAAGGCTTACTCCGAGAGCCGGAAGTCCGCTGTTCAGTTTGTTAAAAAATATTTCCTTCATGTCTCGCTGTGTCCCCGGTTGATCTGTTCAAGATAAATAAGCAGTACTGAAATATCCGCAGGTGAAACACCCGATATTCTTCCTGCCTGACCTATGTTATCAGGGCGTATCTTTTCAAGCTTCTGTCTGGCCTCAAGCCTCAGCCCGTTAAGTGCAGTATAATCAATATCTTCAGGAAGCTTTCTGGATTCTATCTTTTTAAACTTCTCGACCTGCATTATCTGTCTGGCAATATAGCCTTCATACTTGATTTCTATATTTACCTCTTCCCTGATCCTGTCCGAGAGATCAGGTCTTACAGGATCTATTTCCTTCAAAGCCTCATAATCGAGCTCAGGTCTTCTTATAAGCTCAGCATAGCTTACTCCCTTGCCCTCCTTAAGCTCGGTGGAACCATACTTTTTAAGAAAAGCATTGATAAATTCAGACGGACCGGCGTAAGTCTCCTTCATACGCGCGATCTCATTATCGATCTTCTCCTTCTTATCGAGATACCTGCTGTATTCTTCATCTGAAACCAGCCCTATGTCATGACCCTTCTTTCTGAGCCTTATATCAGCATTGTCCTGTCTCAGCAGCAGTCTGTACTCCGACCTCGAAGTCATCATACGGTACGGCTCATGGCTTTCCTTTGTGACAAGATCATCGATAAGCACTCCTATATAAGCCTCAGATCTGTCGAGTACAAGTTCCTCTTTGTTTTTAAGGGAAAGAGCAGCATTTACTCCTGCCATAAAGCCCTGTACGGCAGCCTCCTCATAGCCCGAAGAACCATTTACCTGTCCTCCTGCATAAAGTCCCTTTATCTCCTTAAACTCAAGAGTGGACTTAAGATCATTGGCATCTATAAGATCATACTCTATAGCATAGGCATTTCTCACAATGTCAGCATTTTCAAAGCCCTTCATGGACCTTATCATGCTGTGCTGCACATCCTCGGGAAGAGATGAACTTAGTCCCGAAAGATACATCTCATTGGTATAAAGTCCCTCAGGCTCAACAAATATCTGATGCCTGTCCTTTTCAGGAAATCTCATTACCTTATCTTCTATGGACGGACAGTATCTCGGACCTGTTCCCTTTATGTTTCCGGAAAACAGAGGCGATCTGTCTATATTGCTTCTTATTATATTGTGCGTTTCCTCATTGGTATATGCGAGCCAGCAGTCCTCCTGCTTTCTCTCTATATCAGACGCTTCATTTGAAAATGAAAACGGCACTACAGGTTCATCACCATGCTGGACCTCAAGCTTTGAAAAATCAATGCTTCTTTTATCAACTCTTGCAGGCGTACCTGTTTTAAATCTTCTGACCTTTATACCATTATTTACAAAGGAAGAAGTAAGATGTGTAGCAGCCTTAAGCCCATTCGGTCCGGTATATTCCTCAACATCACCGTAAATACATCTTGCATTTAAATAAACACCTGTACATAAAACAACACGTGATGAATAGTAGCAGGCACCGGATACAGTCTTTACTCCCTTAACGGTTTTAATGCCGTTTTCCTCTTCAATAATAAGCTCAGATACCTCTGCCTGCTTTATCTTGAGACCTGCGGTATTTTCGAGTACCTTCCTCATTTCCCTGGAATAAGCCTGCTTATCCGCCTGCGCTCTGAGACTGTGCACGGCCGGTCCCTTGGATCTGTTGAGCATTTTGGACTGGATATAGGTCCGGTCGATATTTTTACCCATTTCCCCGCCGAGAGCGTCAAGCTCACACACAAGGTGTCCCTTGGAGGTTCCTCCTATGTTGGGATTGCAGGGCATCATGGCAATGCTGTCGACGCTTACGGTAAATACCACGGTCTTAAGTCCGAGCCTTGCCGAAGCCAGAGCAGCCTCGCAGCCAGCATGTCCCGCGCCTACAACAACTACATCAAATTTTTCTTCCACATTTTTCATAAGTATAAATATATTCCGGTCTCTGCCTCAGATACATCCTGTCCGGATAGTCCGGATATTTTCGCAGCAGCCGGGATTCCTTAATATGATTCCTTAATATGATTCCCTGATATCTTTGCTTATTATCTGCATTTTCAGTATCAAAGGACGTTTTTCGGAAAATTGAAACAGCCGGTTAATTTCTTAACCGGCCTGATGTTTGTCTGTATTTTATCTGCTCTTCTTTTTTGTGCAGCATATTACTACATGTCTGTAAGGTTCTTCACCCTCAGAACGTGTCGTGATATCCTTTTCGTTCTGGAGTACAGAATGTATTATCCTTCTCTCGTAAGGATTCATCGGCTCCAGCGCCAGCGGTCTTCTGGACTTTCTTACTCTCGAAGCAATGTTCTTTGCAAGTGTTTCAAGAGTTTCCTTTCTCCTGCCCCTGTAGTTCTCTGTATCAAGCTTTACTCTGATATAATCGCTTTCATGCTTGTTGACAACCTGGCTGGTAAGATACTGGATAGCATCAAGTGTCTGTCCTCTCTTTCCGATCAGCACGCCCATGT